>Ga0209532_1001915_pt1 | contig 15367 bp, 16 predicted proteins | sample COG_02_FD_184746 | JGI IMG/M metagenome (GOLD analysis project Ga0209532, IMG submission 184746) | Pelagic Microbial community sample from North Sea - COGITO 998_met_02 (SPAdes) (version 2) | ecosystem: Environmental > Aquatic > Marine > Neritic zone/Coastal water | place: Helgoland, sampling... | reverse complement strand
GTCAGTTATTGTGTTGGGCGCGCGTGCGGGCATTGGGTATTGCAGGAATTTCTCAAGCTCTGGTGTGCGCAGGCCTGCCAGCAGGCAAAGCCCCTCTGCTGTACAAAAAGCTGGCTTAAGCTGGCCGGTTGCCGACCGCAGCCGCAGCGTTTGTGGGCTTTCGAAGTCATGCAGGAACACGACGTTTTGCCGCTCCAAAACTGCAAGGCGCACGTTTTCTTGGGTTTTTTCGCGCAGCACATTCAAGATGGTTTTGGATTCTATGGTGACATCCAGCCTTGAACGCACCAATGAACCAAGCCCGAAAAGCCCGACCCCCAAACCATAGCGCCCGGTTTCTGTCTCTTGCTGCAACAGCCCTTCGTCCAACAGGGCACCTGCAAGCCGGTGCACCGTGCTTTTGGCAACTTTCAGTCGTTTGGCAAGTTCACTGATCCCAAGTGCTTGGTCTTCTTCAGTGAAGGTTTTCAAGAGGTGGATAGCCGTTGTCACCGACGACAACCGTGATGAGTTACGTCGCGGGTTGCGGTTGATTTCTTTGCGCACCGGCCGTGCCGCGTCATCTGTCATTGCACTAGACCTTGTTCCTTAGAGAAGAACTGCGTTGCAGCATTGATACCAACCGCGCCGGTGTCAACTGGTTGCCTAAACATTGTCCGCGTCACTTCCACCATGGTGAGGGTGAGGGTGGCCATGATCGTTATGATGGTGATGCCCTGCTCCGCTTGGCGGTACGAAGTTGATCCGATCCTGCCTGCGCCGCCCGCGGGGGTCATCCGAGAACAACAATGATTTTACCGTGACCGGCACTGTGAAAGATGGCAGGCGAATTTTTCCAAGGTCGATGTAGTCAAAGTCGCGCAGGCTGATCCCGTCGAGGACCAACAGATCGTTTTCAATCCCCAAGTCCTCGCGCAGAATGCCACCAAGTGTCTGCGCAATATCGCCGTCGATCATGACGTAAAGCCCGTGTCCACCCATAATGCGCCCTGCAAGTGCAGCAATCAGTCCATCTGCCAGCGCGCGAATGCGGGCGTATTCCGGCACCGCCTGAAATTCAAAAGCAAGAACTACTTCGTGATGGGCAGGGTCCAGATCAAACGCTTCGTAATGGCTCAGGATCGCGGTTGCGATATCTTCACTGGATGGATTTTCGGCCAGATCAATCCCCGGCTTGAGTACCTGCAAGCTACGGCGCGGCAGGGATCGCCCAGGCGCTGTGACCGTGCTGGTCTGGCCTGACAGTTGTACTGAATATTCCGATGCCCCTAACGCAGTGGCCCGGATCGCGGATCCGGCATCCAGCATCGGCGCGCCAAGTTCGCACTCAAGAGCCCGCTCGCGTAGGATCGCACCAAGGTGAAATCCAAGGTCGCCAAAATCCTGATCTTCCTGTCCGGAGACATAGGCACCGACGCCGCCAGAAAAGACGATGCCAGCCAGATTGGCGAAGTCGCTTGGGATATCTGTCAGGAACAAAGCGCTGACCTTTTCGGGAAGGTCCGGCTTGGTGATCACGGCGGTGAGGAGATCGGCCATATAAGCTGCAATCTGCCTCATCTGATCGGCGTCGATTGGGCCGCCACGCGCGATTGTCACTCCAGCCTGCTGTGCAAAATATCCGCCCGTCGCCTCCAAACGGGTGACTTTGCCGCCCTCTGCCGCGATCAGGCGACCACCGATGTGCAAGGCCGCCGTCCAGATGATCTCGCCCCTATTAACCAGAGCAAGTTTGGTGGTGCCGCCGCCGATGTCAACGTTCAGAATGCGCCCCTGCCGATTGAAGCTTTCCTTGGCCGCACCAGAGCCATAGGCGGCTAACATTGCCTCCATATGGTTCCCCGCCGTAGCGGTCAGAAAGTCGCCGCCTTTGGCAGAAACGACGCTGGCGATAGCTTCAGCATTATCGCGGCGCAATGCCTCACCGGTCAGAATTACTACGCCGGTGTCAATGTCACGCGGCAGGATTGCAGCCTGTGCGTAGGCGTCATCGATGATCTGTCCAAGGGCAGCTGCGTCAATTTCATTTTGATTGAGGAAAGGCGTGAACCGCACTGGCGAAGCATAGGCCGTTTGACGGTCCACAATCACATAACGCGATGCATGACTATCGGCTTTGCGCTGCAGGTGGATGGTTGAGAAAATCACTTGTGTACCCGATGAACCAATGTCGATCCCGACAGAGGTTAATGCCACGTTATCGCGCAACCAGATCGGATTATCCTCTAGTGGTCCGGGATCAATATCATCATGCTCGTGGTCGGCATCGCCGTGGTGATCGTGCGTGTAAAAGTCACCGAACATATGATCATCAACCGTATGACGGGCAGGCTTCTGTTCTTCAGGCAAAGCAGTGTTCCTCTATGTGGACCATCGGTCCATTGACGCAACACTAGCTCGGTCCTATCGTCGTGACAACGCAAAAAATGCACCAGCCTTTTGGCTGGCGACCGAGGGGACGTATGCCATGAACGGCCAAGCGATTGTATCAGACCAACTTGCCGCGAAATTCAAAGCCGAGAAAGAAACGCCGTATACGCGATTCATTGTATCCGAGGGGCTGGATTTGATCAATGGCAACTATGTGCCATCCCTACATGAGGTGGAGCTGAAGCCTTGGGCGCGCCGCGGTGGGTCAGCGGTTTTCATGAACCACGATGCCAGCCGGACAACCAACGATTGCTACGTCATGGAAATTCCAGCGGGTGGCAAGCTGAACCCGCATCGTCAGTTATTCGAAGAAACCATTCTGGTTCTGTCAGGCCGCGGATCGACAGTTGTCTGGGACGACAGCGGTGCCAAGGTAAGCTTTGAATGGGGTCCGGGGGCAATCTTTGGTATCCCGCTGAACGCCCACCATCAGCATTTCAACGGTTCAGGATCCGCCCCTGCCCGCTATATTGGCGTCACAAACATGCCGCCACTGATGAATGTATTCGAAGAACCCGATTTCATCTTTGCCACGGCCCATGACTTTAAGGGTCGTTTTTCGGGCGAGCCTGAGTATTTCGCCGAAAGCAAGGAAATGCAGGGGCTATTGCTAGAAACAAACTATGTGGCCGATGCCGTAAACCTGCCTCTGATCCACGCCAAAGAACGTGGCGCTGGCGGCGGACATATTCGCTTTCAACTGGCGAAATGTTCAATGAACAGTCACATCAGCCAGTTCCCCGTTGGCACCTACAAAAAGTGTCACCGCCACGGACCCGGCGCGCATGTCATTTTGCTGTCGGGCACCGGGTATTCGCTGATGTGGCCAGAAGGGGGCACGCCAAGGCGTTATGACTGGAAGCCAGGATCAATGATCGTGCCGCCGAACATGTGGTATCACCAGCACTTTAACACTGGCACAACGCCTGCCCGCTATCTTGCTTTTAAATACGAAGGCGTGGCGATCCGCAATGAACAAGGCGTGCCGAAAGCGTGGATCAGCCAGCGGATTGGCGGCGATCAGATCGACTATGCTGATGAAAGCCAGGAAGTACGGACGATGTTTGCTGACGCGCTGGCAGAAAACGGGCTAGAATCGAATATGGCGCCCGCGTATGAGGCGGAAAAGCCGGATTTGCCACCGAAGCCGGGTAAGGCGGCCTGATCAACGGGCTTTCTTTAACTTGAAGACGGAAGTTCTATGCAGCCCGACCGGGAGCAGTCCCGCAGATGGGCCGCAATTTAACGAAAAGGGATGCACATGCTTCGCAAGGAAATCAACGAGCTTCTGACTGAAACCGATGCCGGCAAGCCAATGGGCGATATGTTCCGGCAGTATTGGATTCCTGCGCTTTTGGCGTCAGAACTGCCAGAGGATGACTGCCCGCCCACCCGCGTGAAATTGCTGGGTGAACGTTTGATTGCGTTTCGCGACAGCAAGGGTCGCTATGGTCTGATGGACGAATTTTGCGCCCACCGTGGCGTGTCACTTTGGTTTGGCCGCAATGAAGAAGAAGGGTTGCGCTGCCCCTATCACGGCTGGAAATACGACTACACTGGCCAGTGTATCGAAGTCCCGTCAGAGCCCGAGGAATCCGGCTTCTGCGAAAAGATCAAATTGAAAGGCTATCCGCTGATTAAAGTGGGCGACATCTTGTGGACCCATATGGGCGATAAAGAAAACCGCCCGCCCGAACCGATATGGGAATTCGCCACTGTCCCAGCAGAGCAAACCTATTCATCAAAGCGCTGGCAAGAATGTAATTGGCTGCAGGCGATGGAAGGTGGCATTGATTCAAGCCACGTGTCCTTCCTCCACTCCGGCGGGCTCAAGACGGACCCGCTATTTCGCGGTGCGAAAGGCAACCAGTACAATGAGAACGATAAAAAGCCCGTGTTCGAAGTCGTCGAATCCGACGGTGGCTTGCACATCGGTGCGCGTCGCAACGCAGAAGAAGGCCACTACTACTGGCGCGTAACGCCGTGGATCATGCCGTCCTTCACGATGGTCCCCCCGCGTGGCGATCACCCGATGCACGGGCACTTCTGGATTCCGATCGACGATTACAATTGCTGGGCGTGGTCGTTTGACTACCATCCGACCCGCGCGCTTTCGCCCGAAGAGCGCAAAGCCATGCAAGACGGCTATGGCGTTCACAATCAATACGAGGCCCCGGGCAGTTTTCGTCCGCGTCAAAACAAGGATAATGATTACCTGATGGACCGCGAGGCGCAAAAGCGCGGCGACAGCTATTCGGGCATCTGGGGTATCGCGATGCAGGATGCCAGCTTACAAGAAAGCATGGGGCCAATCGTGGATCGCACAAAGGAAAATCTTGTGTCGACTGACAACGGCATCATCATGGCCCGCCACCGTCTGCGCAAAGCTGTCGTGGCCCTGCGCGATAAGGGCGTGCAGCCTCCCGGTCGGACGCCAGAACATCAGCTCGTCCGCTCTGCGGCCCGTGTGTTACCGCCCGAACAACCATTTGGCGATGCGATGAAAGAAGATTTGACTGCGCGCCGCGGCGTCAAACAGACTTCGGTTTAGCGGATGCCACATGATCACGATGATATGTTTGAAGCCGACAACGCGACCCGCCCCGGTCGCGGGCCGGTGGATCATCCAACGATGTTGGGCAGCTGCGCGCGTGCGGCAACGCTTGGAGAAGCGCGTTTTCGTGTGCCATACCCGAACTCATTGTCACGGACATCGCGTATTTTCGCGCTGGATAAATCGGCTGCCGAAGCAATGTATGCAGTGACCGAAGATCCTTGGGACAACGCACATTTCCTAACTGTCTGTGCCAATAGCTATGTGACGCCCGACACGGCCTCTGACGATATCTCAATCAGTCACCCGAACGGCGTTGCAGCGTCCCTTGATGAAGAGCTGACGGGCGCTGATATCGTCGTTCTGCTTGCCACTGATGGATCAAGCGAAGTAGCTGCAGAGGCGATTGCACAGGAATGCTTTAAACGGAAAATCACGTGCGCGGGTATTGCTTTAAAACGCGGACCGTCCTCAGAGACAATGGAGAAAGTTGTGAACTTAATGCGCAAATTCACCCGCGTCTTGGTTGTCGCCCAAGACGATGACTACATTCCTGCGATGCTGACAGCGTTACGCGCATGAGGTTCTTCGTCCCAACACTTGGTTTTTTCACGCTCTTTGCCTTGCCTGCCTCTGCAATCGATAGTGCAGCTTTGGCAGCAGGAACGAGTTTGTCGTTTCTTGCTTTGGGCTTTGCTGTTGGCCTTGCGCATGCGCTTGACGCCGATCATGTCGCTGCCGTTGCGACGATGATGGAAAAAAACGATAGTCGTCGCGGGTTAATTTTACGTGGCACGGCTTGGGGGCTAGGGCACACACTGTCGCTTTTCGTGGTTTGTTCGGTGGTGTTGATGTTGGGCCTGACGATATCGGGTACTGTTGAATCCCTGCTGGAACTAACAGTTGGGATCATGATTGCCGGGCTTGGCTTGCGTGTTCTTTGGAAACTTCGCCGCGAACGCATTCATATCCACGCCCATGCCCATGACGGGAAGCGCCACGTCCATGCCCATTCGCACGCAGGCGATCCTGATAGCCACAATGCTGCGCTGCATCGCCACGACCATACTGCTCGTGCAATGCTGCCAACGCTGGGTGTTGGGTTGATCCACGGCGCTGCTGGTTCTGCCGGATTGCTTGTGCTTGTCGTCGCAACGGCCCCATCTATGGCGCAGGCGATGTTTGCATTTGTGGTGTTTGGCGTCGGTTCCATGGTTGGGATGACGTTGCTGACCGCGGCCGCCAGTTACCCGCTGGGGCGCATTCATCGTGGTGCGACCTGGATGCGCACTTCACTTGCGCTTAGCATCGGAGGGCTTGCCTGCCTTGTTGGTGGCGGCGTCGTTTTTGACAGCTTGCATGGCCTTGGGGTCATGGGGCTTTAGAAAGGATAATCCATGTGCGGAGAGATTGACGAACAAGTGGTTGTGGGCCAAGATTTGCGTGTCCGACTGAATGGTCTGACCTCGGGCATGGACCTGCCCAAACCCAGTGACGGCGGTGAAAATCCCGTGGACCTTGCCGATGCAAGGGGTCGTGGCGCCTATATGGAACGTATCTTCCTCGCAGGTCTGGCCAGATCGTTAGAGGATATCGAACGCGCCACAGATGACGAAAGCGTCGATGCTTTGGCTGCCCAAGCCATTGCCCTTGCCCGTTTGGCCGGTTTCCTTGCGGGGCAATTACCACCAGAGGCGGATTTGTTCCGTGCATTAATCGAGGCTGTATCCGCAGGTCACGCAGAACCACAAGAGCGGGCCCAAGCGGTCCGTCGTGCCCATGACCACCACGGGCATGCGAACGACCATCACCACTAGATCGGGGCAGATAGCGTGGCCGTATTAGACTTTTTCAAAGACCCAGCTTGGCGCAAAGCGGTGGTCTCTACTGCCTTTGGAAAGAGCTTTTGGGGCTTTGCTGGCGCAGCTGCTGCGTTTGGGGTCTTGTGCTGGCGTATCAAGGGATCAGAAGAGGTCTGGGCCGCTTTAGACGAAGACCTAGGATTGCTGGTCGATCTGATACCCCGTGTTGTTGTGGCCCTTTCCATCGCAGCACTGATCTGGGTGATGATGCCGCGCGAAAAAATGTCAGCGCTGGTTGGGTCTGAATCCGGGATACGCGGATTGATTATCGCGACGATTGCAGGCACCGTCACGCCGGGCGGCCCATCTTCGGCATATGCACTATTGGCTGCGATCGCAGTGACGGGGGCGGATCGCGGTGCCCTTGTGGCCTATATCACTGCTTGGGCGACCTTGGGCTTGCAGCGAATTCTGATCTGGGACGTCCCCTTCATGGGAGCAGAGTTCTCAATGTTGCGCTTTGCCATCTGCATTCCGTTACCCATCACCGCCGGATTGATAGCGCGGCGTCTGCCCTTCACCCTACAGATCAAAGGGGCAGAGACATGAGCACAGGTCTGCTGGTTCTGGTCATCTTGCTTGTCATTTTGGCAGGTCTTGCCGTGCAACAGAGACAGGACGCAGGGCCAATCGCCAGGCGGTTCGTGGAACAATTCGCACTGTTGGTGCCGCGCATGTTGTTTGCGCTGATTGCGGCTGGCTTTATTGCCAAGCTGATCCCAAAAGAGGCAATCGCCAGCGTGCTGGGTGAAGATGCTGGTCTTTTAGCCCTGCCCGTGGCCGTGGCCGCAGGTCTAATCGTACCAGCCGGACCAGTAATCGCTTTTGCTATTGCCGCGGTCTTTGCAAAATCTGGTGCCTCAATACCAGCCTTGATCGCTTTCATCACGTCTTGGAGCATCTTCGCGGCCCACCGCATCCTGATCTATGAGATTCCGTTGCTTGGCGCATCATTCCTGCGCATGCGGATCATATCCGCTATGGCAGTCCCGTTTATGGCGGGTGTGATTGCAATGATCGTCGGTTTGGTCACGGCCTTTGGGCAGCCATTGCTGACACAATAACTATTCGTCTGCAGGAGGTACCCAGAATTCTTCAAAACCTTCGGCAGGCTCCAACTGGTCAAACCAATCCAGACCGATCGCCTTCATGATCCGACTGTTGCAGACCAGAACGCGGGATTCGATATCGGACGTATTGACGCGCTTGTGCGCAACATAAGGCGGTACATAAATGAAATCACCGGGACCCCAGTCATAAACCTTTGGCGTTGTCTCCCATGTCCATTCAAACTCGACCTTACATTCGAAATGCACGTCATAATGCAGATCTTGCCCGGTGCCTTCGATGACAAAGGCAATTTCTTCGGATAAATGGCGGGATGTACCCGTCGCTTTGCCGGCAGCTATCATCTGCATGTAGATGTCGATGCAGCATTCCTTGGTATCCATGCGTTCATTGATAACATGCTTGATCAGCCCGTCCGCAGACCGCTCCATCGGCATCTCGTCCCATTTTACTATATTCGAGCGGTTCTTGTATTCCGCACGGAACGCTTGGGATTCTTGAAGCGCCTCTTTATAAAACGACACCTCTGGTCCTTTTGTTTTGGCCCGCTGCCGTTCAATGGCATCGGCAAAAGTTGATGGATCAATACTCATGTCAGTGTCATCCTATATATTGGTCGGCGGCAAATAGTCTTCGTGACCCGGAGCCGGCGTTTCCGGAGGGTATTCGACCATTTTCTGAAAGATCATATGCATGAACAAGAACAGCGGCTTCGCCTTAAGAACAAGGATCAGGCCCTCATCATCTGTGTCGTTCAGGTGCTGGTGTACACAGGCGTTTTCCACGATCAGCGCGTCACCCGTTTCCCAGTCAATCCGCCGCCCATCATGAATGTCGTGTCCCTTGCCTTTGAGCACAAAGAAGACTGCGGAATTCATGTGGCCATGGGTCTGACCATAGCCCTTGGGCGAGAACACCTCGACATGTGCCTCAATCGCCTGCGCAATCCTGTTGGCCTGCGGGTTGACAGTTTTCTTGCCGTAGTGCTGCGGACCACCGTGCCATTTAAGATCGGTCGTCTTGTAGACACGCGGTTGGGAATAAAGCTCTTCCTTTAGCTGGCCGTAGGTGCCTTCAAGCGCGCGCACGAATGTCCGCTTCTTGGTCCAGCGTTCCCAGACAACTTTGCCGCTGTTGTGCCCTTCGCCTGCCCCATCACTTGGTTCCGACATGGCGTGCCCTCCTTGGTTTCCTCGAAACCGTATCGCGGCGGGGCGGTTCCCGTCAATGGTACGCCGTTCCGGATGGGAGAACCAGTTTCAGCCCGAAGAAACAACGTCTGAAATCGGACGCCCTTTGATTTTCTGACCAAGGTAATCGGCCTCATCCCCGTAAAGCAGCGTCTTGACCTGCTCAGGCCCCAGCCGTTTAACCAGTTGATCTACTGCCCCAAACAATGGCAGGGTCAGACCCGCCTGCTGGCTGAGGTCAAGCACCACATCCATATCTTTCTCGTGCCAGGTGAAACGTGTGCTGTCCCACCGTTCGAGCGTCGTATTACGCGCGGGGCATTTCAATAGCGTCTCACGCATGACTTGCGCGTCTATGCCACAAGCTTTCGCCAAGGACAGGGTTTCAAAATTTGCTACACAGGCTGCCCAATGCATCATGTTGTTACACGACTTACCCAACTGCCCGGTGCCGACCGGCCCCATATGTTCCACGCTGCGGCTGTAGGACATAAGAACTGGCGTGATTTTGGCGATATCTTCGGATGTTCCGCCGCATAGCGACACTAGGTCACCATCAATTGCGCCCTTCAAGCCATAGCACACTGGTGCATCTACAAATCGAATGCCTTGTGCCGCGCAGTCCGCGTTCAGCGTAATCATTGTTGCGGGGTGATTGGTGGCGGCAACGACAATCGCTTGACCCGCTTTTGGTCCTGCATCTAGTAGCGCGCTGACAACACTGCGCGATTGATCGTCCGTGCTAACGACGACAATCACGACCTCACATCTGGTTGCGATATCGCCCAGCGTATCGGCAGCCGCGACATCCCCAACAGCGGCAGCAGCCAACATTGTGGAATCTGTATCATAGGCCAAAACCGCATGCCCCGCCTTTGCAGCGTGACCGGCCATCGCGGCGCCCATGGCACCAACGCCGACGAAACCTACATCCATTATCATTCCTCCTGATATCCACATCTTAAGCAAACGAAGTCACAAGGAGTGAGGCAACCAAGGCCCACTGCAAGTTCCTTTATATGGAACGCCGGTCCACTGTATGTTTGCGAGGGCGCGCCCCCTCCCCTAGGATCATCTCAGATGCGCAAGCTTTGTTTTCTGGGACGAAAACCAGAAAACAGAGACGACTAACTCCCGAGGGCCAGACATGACAAAACTACCGCTGACCATTGCCACCACGGATTATGACCACTTCCGCGATATTCGTACTGGAGCGGTCACCCCCGAAGGAATTGATCTGAATTGGTTCCTGCTCGGCCATCATGAATGTTTCGCCAGGATGACGGCAAATCGCGAATTTGATATGTCAGAGATGTCATTCGCCAAATTCTCGACCCAAGTGACCCGCAAGGACAGCGATTTGATCGGATTGCCGGTGATTTGTTCGCGGCTGTTTAGGTTTTCGTCATTTTATGTGAACAAGAAATCTGGCATCAAGCGGATCGAGGATTTATACGGTAAGACCGTCGGCAGCCCCGAATGGGCCCATTCCGCCGCCGTTTGGATGCGGGGCTGGATGCAGAATGACGTCGGCATGGATATGTCGAAAATCAAATGGGTGCAGGCAGGGGCCAATGCGCCTGGGCGCGAGGAAAAGGTTGAATTGAACCTGCCCGACGGGATCGAAATTACTCGGATCAAAGACAAATCATTGTCCGAAATGCTTGCTTCTGGCGACTTGGACTGCGCCATCATTGCACGCCCGCCGACATGTTTCTTGGAAAACCACCCTGATATCGTGCGTCTTTTCCCCAATTTTCTGGAGTTGGAACAACAGCAGTATGCCGACACCGGTGTCTGGCCAATTATGCATATTATCGCGATGAAGAAATCCGTCCATGACGCCCACCCTTGGGTGGCACGCAACATGTTCAACGCCTTTGAGGAATCTAAACGCCGCAGCGTCGAACGCCTTCTTGATCCCGCCGTGTCGCGATATCCGCTGGCTTGGCTTTCCTCATACGGTCGCAAGATGCAGGGCGTGTTTGGCAAGGACCCCTTCCCCTTTGGCGTCGAGGCAAATCGCAAAACATGGGAAATGATGGGCCTATACACCTTCCAACAAGGCATCGCACACCGCCAGTTTGGACCAGAGGAAATATTCCCCGCTAGTGTCACAACAAAGGTGGTGATCTGATGCCCAAGACAGGTAGACCCGTTACAGCAGATCGCATAGCAGATGTCGCCGCAGCCGCCCGTATCCTTGCCGCCCGCGGTGTAGTTGATGGCTTTGGCCATGTGTCAATGCGCCACCCCGACGCCCCCGATCGTTACCTCATGTCCCGTGCCCTTGCCCCTGCCCTTGTAACACCCAGCGATATCGTCGAATACGACCTTGAAAGTGAGGCCTGTGATCCAGCCGCGCCAAAAGGCTTTCTTGAACGCTTTATCCATGGCCAGATTTACAAAGCCCGCCCCGATGTCTGCGCCGTCGTGCACAGCCATTCGCCGTCGGTCATTCCCTTTGGTCTGACAAAAATCCCGATGCAGGCCTGTTTTCACAACGCGGCGTTTTTGGCGCAAGGCGTCCCAGTCTTTGACATTGCCTGCGATCATGGCGCAACCGACATGCTGGTGTCGGACAACGACAAAGGCGTAGCACTGGCCGAATGCCTATCGGACAAGCCGGTCGCATTGATGCGGGCACATGGGTCTGTTGCCTGTGGTCCATCGCTTGAGGTTGCGGTGTTCCGCGCCATCTATACCGAAGTCAGCGCAAGGGTGCAGCACTGGGCGCTTGCCCTGACCGAGGACGGTGAAGAACTGGCGACTTTGTCGAAAGAGGAGGGTGTGCTGGCCGATGTCCCAAACCAGACGGCAGGTCTACGGGCGTGGGATTTGTGGCGCACCGAAATTCGCGAACAGGCGGGGTGGTAAAAATGGCTGATAAAGACGATCTGGCCTTGTGCTTACGGATGCTCGAACACCAAGAAATCATAGACTACAACGGCCATGCATCGATCCGATGTGAAGTCGGAATGCTCATCAATGTCGGCAGTTCACAGCGCAGCCGCCTGACCGCAGATGACATTTGCACGATTGATTTGGACGGCAATCTGATCGAAGGAAAGGGCAAACCGCCGCTTGAATTTCACCTGCATGCGGGCATCTACAAAAGCCGGCCAGAGGTCAAAGCTATCATCCACGCGCATCCGCAATGGTCGACCTATCTGACGATGACAGGCCACGACTATCTGCCCGTCTTTGCGCAAGGGACGTTGGTCCATCCGGTGCCAGTGCTGGACACGCCAGATTCCATCAATTCGCCAGAAATGTCGGCAAGGCTTGGTGGCGTGATGGGTGACCGCCCTGCCGCGCTGATGAAATCCCATGGCGCGGTGACCGTGGGCGCGCACATCAAAGAAGCCTTCGTTCTTATCAATTACCTCGAAGAAAATGCGCGTCGCCAGTACATGGCGCTCCAGATCGGTTCGCCATACGCCTTCAACGCCGCTGAAAGCGAAGCCGCCCATGAGAAGCTTTGGAACCAAGGACTGTTCCAGCGCACATGGGATCATTTTGCAGCCAAGTTAGAGGACGCATGAACAATCAACGCTATAACTTGATCGGAGTGATGGGCTGGCCCGTCATGCATTCACGCTCGCCCATGATGCATAATTACTGGTTCGATCAAACCGGCCTTCCGGGGAGATATGTTTATTTGCCATTGCCTCCCAGACGGTTACCGGCAGCGCTCCACGCCCTGCCTGCGTTAAATTTCGCGGGCTGCAACCTGACGATCCCGCACAAGCTACAAGCGATGGAGATCGTCGATGAGGTCGATGACGTTGCCCGCAAGATTGGCGCGATCAGCTGCGTGGTTGTGCGCAAGGATGGCTCGCTTTGGGGCACCAACAATGACTGGCTCGGGTTTCTGGGCAACCTGAAGCAATCCGCTCCACACTGGCGCGGTGACGCTGGACCTGCAACCGTTATTGGCGCAGGCGGTGGATCGCGGGCCGTGTGTCATGCGCTTTTGACCGAAGGCGCGCTCGAAGTGCGGCTGGTCAATCGCAGCCCTGAGCGGGCTGAAAAGCTGGCCCACGATATTGGTGGGCCGATTACAGTTCTGCCCTGGGACAAACGTCACGCTGCCCTTGAAGGAGCTGCGACAGTTGTGAACGCAACCAGTCTGGGAATGGTCGGACAACCGCCGCTTGATTTGCAACTGGACGCACTCGGCCGCGATACCGTTGTCGCTGACATTATTTATACCCCGCTTATAACGCCCTTCCTTGCCGCGGCGCGTGCAAGGGGCAACATCACTGCGGGTGGTTTAGGGATGCTTTTGCACCAAGGCCCCCCGGCTTGGAAATTATGGTTTGACCTGACGCCGACGGTCACCCCCGAACTGCGGGCAATAATGGAAGCCAGCATCGCAGGCAACGCATAGGAGACGGCAATAATGACCAAAACAGATGACCTAATCGTAGGCCGCATGCTAATTGGCGGCCAACTTGTCGAAAGCAACAGTGGCGCGTGGCGCGACACGATCAATCCAGCAACGGAAGAATTGATCGGCCGCGTTCCGGAAGGCAATGCGGATGATGTTGCTGCCGCCTTCGACGCTGCAAAAGCGGCACAGCCCGCTTGGGCCGCATTGGATATGGCGGAACGCGCCGATTACTTAAACCGGCTGGGCGACGCGATTGCTGCTCGCACGGAGGAACTTGCCCGGCTCGAGGCGATTGATACCGGCAATACCATCGGGAAGATGGTGGCCGATGTCGAAAAGGCGGTCGAGCGCATTCGCCTTGCGGCTGGACTGGGTCTGGAACTGAAGGGGGAAACCATTCCATCGACGTCGGCGGGTCTGCATTTTACACTGCGCACGCCTTATGGGGTTGTCGGGCGGATCATTCCGTTCAACCACCCGTTTGGATTTGCAGCTTCGCGGCTTGCTAGTGCGATCATCCCTGGCAACACGATTATTATAAAACCATGCGAAACCAGCCCTTTGTCGGCATGCGTTCTAGGAGAGATCGTCAATGGCGTGCTGCCCGCAGGTGTTGTGAACATCGTGACAGGCGGCCCTGCTGCGGGCGAAGCGATCGTGCGTCACCCCAAAATCAAACGCATCGCGTTTATCGGTCATGCTCGTACGGGGATGGCCATTCAACGCACTGCCGCCGAAGTCGCAGTAAAGCATGTGTCACTGGAACTTGGCGGCAAGAACCCGATGATCATCTGCCCTGATGCGGATCTAGAAAGGGCCGGTGCCGCCGCCGTGCGCGGCATGAATTTTGCGTGGCAAGGGCAGTCCTGCGGATCCACATCTCGGCTGATGCTGCATGAAGATGTCTATGACACCGTTCTGCCGATGGTGCTGGACCGGATCGGCAAAATGAAGGCGGGCGATCCGCTTGATCCTGCCTCGTCCATGGGGCCGATGAACAGCCAAATGCAGTATGACAAGACAATGGAATACATCAAGATCGCCAAGAAGGACGGCGCGACCTTGATGGCGGGCGGAAAGCGCCCAACAGGTCCGGAGTTTGAAAAAGGTTTCTGGGTTGAACCGACGGTCTTTACCGACGTCACAATGGACATGCGCATCGCCAAAGAAGAGGTATTCGGTCCCGTCCTGTCCGTTCTGAAATGGCGCGATATTGATGAAGTCATCGATATGGCCAATGATGTTGATTATGGACTGACCGCCTCGATCTGGACCCGCGATCTTGATCTTGCGATGCGGTTCGTCAAAGAGGTGGAAGCGGGCTATATCTGGGTGAACGGGACCGGAACCCATTTCCGCAACGTGCCCCACGGTGGCTTTAAGAACAGCGGGACAGGTCGTGAGGAAGGTCTGGACGAGTTGCTTAGTTATACCGAGGTAAAGGCGGTCAACATCATGACAGGCTAATCGCCTGTCATGCTGACGATGCATAGCAGGCGTGAAAGGTGACAGTATTCGTCGGCCCAATGCCTCCCCCGTAGAAAGCTCTGACCCAGTTCGTAGAACATGCCTCGGTGCTGTCAGACGAATGAGAACTTGCATCGGATTGCTGGCGCAGCCTGAGGCTATGCGCTCAATAATTGGCGCCACTCAGTAAGAGCGGCGGTTCGATTGAACTTGAAATTGTCTCGTGAGTAGAAGTGGCGCTCCTGTACCCCCGCACAGCCAATCTAACCCTACACCCAGCCGGAGTAGGCTTCAGCAAGCAAACAGCCACGTAACCGCATGCCAAACCAAACATGTTTGCAGCGATGCGCAGGCGTGCGGGCGCGTGGCGGAAATAGCGGGTATGGTCAACCAAAGGGGG
>Ga0209532_1001914_pt1 | contig 15369 bp, 13 predicted proteins | sample COG_02_FD_184746 | JGI IMG/M metagenome (GOLD analysis project Ga0209532, IMG submission 184746) | Pelagic Microbial community sample from North Sea - COGITO 998_met_02 (SPAdes) (version 2) | ecosystem: Environmental > Aquatic > Marine > Neritic zone/Coastal water | place: Helgoland, sampling... | reverse complement strand
TCCTTAATTTGTTTTAATAGACAAGTAATGGATATGTTTTATTCAACAAGGAGAGCTAGATGAAGTTGAACAATTTATAATTAACTTAAGACTACAGTCCGAAGTAATAAATAGTTAACATGATATATTTACTTTTTCAATAACTAATGCTAGACTAGCTAATTTTGAATCAAATAGATTTATAACTTGTTTAATTTTAATAGTACAAAAAATCGAAATAAATGTATTTGTCTTTTTATCCTTGAGGGTTGCTTAATCAATCGATATGCCCACTCCAAGTTAAACTTTACCCATAATTGTGGTGCGCGCTCCACGTATCCGGTATAAACATCAAAACTTCCACCAAGTCCTTGGTAAGTAGCATAATGTATTTTTTGCATTTCTTCCATTAACAATTCTTGTTTTGGAGATCCCATGGCTACAAAGACCACATCGGGTTTTAAGGTTTTAATATCATGAATTAAATCAATTTTTTCTAGCTCAGTTTTAATATAGCCATTACGATAATTGAGGATATTAATTCCTTTAAACTCTTTTTTTAATTTTTCAACAGTCTCATTTATAACTTGTTGTTTACCACCGACTAAATAAAAAGACTTGTTTTTATAGGCTTGCGAAATAATATCCAGCCACAATTCACAGCCAGGAATCTTTACCGTATCCTTAAATCCCTTTTTTTGCAATGCCCAAACTGCACCTATACCATCAGGATAACCTAAATTACGATTAATAATATTGCGGCTTTGATCTGTGGCGTGTAGTATTTTTTCTGCATTAACAGCTACTAAAATTTTTTTATTATCTAGAGCATAATCAACTAAATTTTTAGATGATTGTGGGGCAAATACATTGATTCCATTTATAGATTCTGATTTCATTAAAACTATAATTTCTGAAGTATTCCTATCCTCATATTAATTTTTTAAATTTTCTTTAAAATAAAAAGTCATGGAATTAAACATAAATGCATTTGACCAACGCATATATGGTATTTTGGAACTCCATATTTTTTTTAACTGATAATAAAAATAACCCTCTTTAGATTGCATATTTTTAATAGACCAAATAATGACTTTAGAAGCTAAATCTTTATACATTTTAAATTGATTCAATTTAGATAGCGTCACAAACAATTGCCCTGGACAATGAATATCTATGGGATAAGTTTTATTATTGAAGTATTTAGGAGTTCCATTTGTTTCAAAAAAATTAGTAATATAATATGCAAACCCCTTTTTTAGATTCGAACTGAATTGATTATCTCCTGTACAATTTTGATATGTACTTATAGCATCCAAATTATAACCTGTGTGAAAGCTGTCTACCCATGACTGCACTGGTAACAAACCATATAACCAAGAGCCATCGTTATTTTGTCCCTCACATGCAGCCCTAACTGCTTGTTCTGCTGTTTTTTTATAATCTTCATTACCCGAATATTTATAACTCAAACTTAATAATTTAGCACCTAACAAAGACGCATTATATACTGTATTATTACCATTCAATGTACTATAAGAAAACAAAAAACCAGAATGATGAGATGTTCTATTTAAATCTTTCATAACAAAATTAGCTGCTGATAATGCTAAGTATTTATATTTCTCTACTTTAGTCAGTTCATAAGCTTTAAATAAAGCCTCGGTACAAAAGGTAGTAGCAACTACAGTTGGCGTAAAAGCAGGAAATAAAAATAATCGTCTGGCCTGCCAATCAAAATTATAACCCCAACAAGCTCCAGAATAGTTTGTGTTTTTAAGATCATTTAATAAATTGGCTAACTCATGAATTTTTGATAGCAAGACCTTAGGCTTACCAAAAGCAGTCTCCCCATTTAATGCCAACTCATACAAATTACAATAGCCCATCAAAAATAACCCGATACCTTTGGCATTATACTGTTTAGGGACTAATAACAGTTTTCTAAAATTAATAGGACTACGTTTAAATCCTTGAATCCAAGCCAAGCGCGCTAAATCCCAATACTTAAATGGTAGCACTCTAAAAACTTTAGAATTCAAGCCATCGTAAGGGTCCCAGCCCTTGTATTGCTCTTTCTCACAATAAGCTTTTAATTTTAAAAATGATTTTATTTCCATAATTAAACTTTTATCTGTGCACCGTTCTCTGAAATTGATTCTAACACTTTAAAACTAGCCTTGGTTACTGCCACAATTTCTGAAAATGATATTGGAGCATTCCCATTGGTAATAATACCATTGACAAAACTCTCTACCATCTCTTTTTGACCTTTATTTTGATTTAATAATTTTGTCTTAGAAGGTTTCCCTTTTCCATAAACACGTAACTCTTTAAAATCGTTTAAGATAGCTGTTGTGCCCGAAGCAAATATTTCTATATATTCTTTTGCTAAAGATTTCGCACCATTGGCATAATAACAAACCACACCTGTTGAACCGTTTTCAAACTGCAACATAATATTTACTGTATCGTTTAAATTTTCTGGATTGGCAAGTACTTGAGCAGACACTTTTGTAGGTAAACTACCATTCAAATAAGTTAAATAATCAATAAAATGACAGGCTTCTCCTAAAATACGGCCACCGCCAACTTCTATATCTTGAATCCAAGTATCTTTAGGAATGACACCTGCATTAATTCTATAGATCATAGTCATTGGTCCAGAACCCACAATATTTTTAATTTTCTTTGTAAGTGGTGAAAATCGTCTATTAAAACCAATCATTACAGCAGTTTGAGATTTCTGTTGTGCTTCTATAATGTTATCAAGTTCAGATTCTTTTAAGCACAATGGCTTCTCAACAAAAACATGCTTATTTTTCTCCAGTGCCTTAAGTACATATAAACCGTGTGAATCGTGACGTGTTGCTACAAACACCGTATTGGTTTTTTCGTCGAGAACATCGTTTTCTAAAGTTGTACAAAAATTAAATTTAAATTTCTCTGCCACACGTTTAGAAGTTGTTCCGGTATTTGTTAGAATTCCTATTTTAGACACTTGAGTGTTTTTTGGAATATTTGGCAATAAATTACTTTGTGCATAGCTACCGGCGCCTATAAAGGATACTTTCACCTTTGAAGTGGGTGTACCTTGATTATTTTTAATAACTAATTTTGAATTAGAATGAGATTTACTAGTATCGTATTTAAGTGCGATACCAATAAATGGTTCAGTTCTACTCACTATCAAATCAAAAGCTTTTGGGGCCTCTTCAAAAGTAAATTCATGAGTGGAAATGTAACCTATGTCTATTCGCTTAGTTGACAAAAGTTCCTGAAAAGCTTGCATATTTCTATTTTGAGTCCAACGTACATAGGGTGCAGGGTAATCTATTCCTTTTTCTTCGTAATTTAAATCATAACGCCCTGGACCATAAGAACAGGCCATTTTTAACTCCAACTCTTTTCTATACCAGAATGGATCTCTATCAAAACCTGTAGGTACAGCACCTAAAACTACTATACTACCTTTTTTACGAGCAACACAACCCGCAAAATTTATTGGATCTGTACTTGATGTAGCTGCAGCTATAATTACCGCGTCGGATCCAATACCACCTGTAATTGTATAAATTTTCTCCTCTAAACCAGGCGTATTTCGAGTAAATGCAAAATCACATACATTATTATTATTCGCAGATTTTACAACACCTTCAGATACATCTATTCCAATTACATTTACCCCAGAAGCTTTTAGAATTAATGCAGTTAATTGGCCTAACAATCCAAGCCCTATGATAACACAAGATTCTCCCAAACGCATGTCGGCTTGCCTCACTCCTTGCATTGCTATAGCTCCAAGTGTATTATAGGCTGCATCTTTAAGATTTTCTTGATCGTTAAGTTTTACAGCTAAATTAACTGGAACACTAACAATTTCTGAATGATTTGCATAACCTACACCAGCACAAGCTACTTTATCTCCAACTTTAAACGAAGTTATACCTTCACCAACCTTAACAACCTCTCCAGCACAACTATACCCCAAGGGGGAATAGGCATCCAATTTCTTGATAACTGCTCTATAAGTTTGAACAGGGCCTTGTTTTTTTAATGTATCTAAAACCTGTTTTACTTGCTGCGGCCTTTCCTTGGCTTTACCTATTAAACTTTTTCGAGCCGCTTGCACCGTAGAACCCTCGGTACCTGCACTTATAATAGAATAATGATTTTTAACCAAAATCATACCTTTACCTAATTGTGGTTGTGGTACTTCCTGAATAATCATTTCACCTGAACCTAATTTCTGTGTTAATTGTTTCATTTAATAAATATTTTATTATTTATTTTCAGTTCTAAAACTAATAATTAAGATAAATACTTGATCTATTTGAGAATTTAAAAAATTATTATTTGATTCATCCAAATCAACTCAATTTTGAGATCTACTTGATACTCCATGAAAGGTTATGAAAAAATTATTTTTGAGACAATATAATTTACTTATAATATTTAAATTCGTATTGAGACTTCTTATAATATGAATTAATACTCAGCTCATTAAAGCTAATAATAAAGCCATACCTATTTAATAAAACATTGTAATCATTCATAAATACACTACAATATATATTTTAATTATTTTTAAAAATTTTTAATAGATCTTTTTCAACTCTTTCAAATTTATATTTATTCTCAAAAGTTGTTTTTGAACAAAGTGACATTTTTAACTTCTCATTTTTACTTAAATTTAAGTATTTATTTAATAGATCTACTGCCTTCAAATCATCTCCTGTTTCGAATACACCTCCATATTCACTATTAATAATATCTGGGATTCCTCCCTGATCAGAGGCATAAATTACAAGTCCAAAACTCATACATTCCAAAATAACTAATGGAAAAGCATCGTCTAAACTAGGATACAAAAGAATATCACTTTTCATGATAATTTCATTTTTATCATTTTTATATTTAGCGCCATGAAATTTGACACAATCTTGTATATTTAAGTCATCAATAATACTTTCTGATAGTATTTTTGTTTTATAATCCCTAAATTCTCCAACTACATTTAAAAATATATTATTATGTGATTTTTTTAACTCACCAAAAATTTTAAGCGCATTAAATAGCCCCTTAGATTCTCTAAGATTGGAAAGGAATAATATATTTATTTTAACATTATTTATTTGCTTAGAGTTTTTAATGAAATATTTAATGCCATTGTTAATAATCTTAAGTTTTGAGTTTTTTAAATTTAATGGTAAAATCTCTTTATTCATTAAAGTTTCACTCAAATGTATTACAGTTGAATTGCTATAAACCCATTTATGAATAATTAATTTTATTTTATTTTTTTTAATCTCTTTATCAATACCTTTTCCATGGAGATGATAAATACACTGAATCCTACAAAATTTTATTAAAGTAACAAATGGTAAATCTTTGTAAAAACCATTACCGGTTGGTGGAATAGAATAGTAAATTGAATCTGGTTTAAATTTTATAATTTTATAAAAGAGTTGAAACCACAATTTTAAATATTTTAATACTTTCTTAAAATTAAATTTGCTAACCTGATCAAGTGATATATTATAATTAATATTAATTAGTGAACTGTCTATTGCATTATTTATTCTACTGCTGTCAGTTATGTTCTTATTAAATACTGAAACTCCATGTATTGGTGGTGGAAGATGAATCAGAAACAAGATTTTTTTTTTCATTATGAAGTTAGGTTTAAAATATTTTTTTGAATTTGTTAAAGTAATTGAAAGTATATTAAAAAAATTTTGGAACAAAAGTATTTAATAGTTGGAGACATAAAATATTGGTCTTAAATAAATCACTTTACTCATGTTTTTTTTAATATTTTAAATCAATATTTTTATAGTTTCAATCATTGTGATAAATTTAAATTTTTTCTAATAGTATTTATTTCAGTATTAATTAAAAAAAATGGAAACAAAAAGAAAGCATATACTAAGACATTGTCGGTTAAAAACAGGACATTAAGATAAATAATATTAAAAATTAAATTTTTCTTTTGGTAAATTAAAAAAAAGAATACGATAAATATAATAACACCATGATCCAGCAATAAAACTAATAAATCATTGTGTGGGGCTTCACCAATAAAAATTAAAGATTTAGAGTATAAATCTCCTTGACCTTTTCCAAATAAAAATTGAAAAAAATTGAATTTATCATAATAATCGAAAATTAAACTATAAATGGTATTTCTTCCCATAGAAAAATAACCTGGAGAAATTCCTGTAATCGATATTATCATATCATCAAAATAACCATTTGAAAAAAGATAAAGAAGACGTATGAATAAAATATTAATAACCATAAAAACCCAACGTATATTTTTTAAAACTCTGATATTTTTCCGCTCCAAAAGAACAAATGGAATCGAAATTATAACAGCTAAAAAAACAATTCGTTTGAATGATAATAAAACAAATAATAGATTTAATAGGAAAAATAACTTGTCTCTTTTAAATAAAAAAAATAATGTTAAAATACCAAATACAAATGGATGCTGATTAGTTTCTAAGTTGGAGCTAGATGATGTAAAAAATGCATCTAGTGAAGGATTTAAAATTAATCCGCTAGAAAATAAATAGACCGTAAAAGAAAATATGTATATGATTGAAAAAAGCCTCCAATTAATTTGAAAATTGTCTTTAGTTATAACAGGAAGCAAACTGCTTAAAATGAATATTAACTGAAAAACACCATTAGAACTTAAAGTCGTAAAATGAAGTATTGCATTCATAATTAACAACAAAAATGCTGTATTAAGTCCTTTTTTTTTAAAACCTACATTATTTAGAATAAAATTATTTTTAAACAAAAAAATAACTCCCAATAAAAAAGGAGAATACATTAAGTATCTAAAACTATTAAATCCAAATAAACTTAACATAATCCCTAAATTCGAAATAATAATAAAGAAATAAATTAGATATGAAGTATTAAATGATGACTGCTTAACCATAAATTAAATATTTTCTTTATTTTTTTCTAACAAATGATTTGTTTGAATTAATGATAAACTTTTGTATAATAATTTTAAGTCGTATATTTTAAATATGCTATTTAACAAAATTGTAAAGAAAAAAGCGCTAAATATTTTCGTTATTACAAACCAGCTTGTATATGTTTTAAAAATTAATTGTATTGAGAAAAACATTGTTAAAAATACAAGTAATTTACTATGATTACTTATAAATTCAAATCCTGATAATTTTAAAGAATAACATGCTAAAATAACAAACATTAATGCACTTATATACTGAGCTATTACTTGGGACAAGAGTAAATTTTCAAGCGAAGAATTAAAGCTTATTACAATTGAAACAATAATAAATATTTTAGAAATTATAGAACCTTTTAAAAATGTTTTTGTTTTCCCATTTGTTTTGAAAATTGTATAACTTAATATTGAAACTGGAAACATTAAAAAAGAAAGTCCAACATAAAACATTACTGTCGAGGCACCATGCCATTTTGGGCCTAAAAATAGCATAGTTAAATCCTCTGAATAAATACTAATCAAAAAAGAAAAACTTGAAAGCAATAAAATTGAGAGTTGTGAGAAATTAAATAGCATTTTCTTATAATCGCTTAAAGAATCATGAAATAACCTAGATAATATCGGCAAGCTTACTCGTTCTATAATAGTTGAAAGTGAAGTAACTCCGTAACCTATTAGCATTAAACTCATCGAATAAAAACCTGCTTCTTTAACACTAAACATTTTACCTGCAACAATTAAATAGGCATAGTTAAATACTTGATTCAAAACTCCGATTATGAGTAAATTTGTTGAATATGAATGGATTTTTTTTAAAGAAATCTTATTAAAATAAAATTTAAAACTCCATGCACCTTTAAAAATAAATAATACTGATTTGAAAATTTGATAAATTAATTGCTGAAAAACAAGAACATAAACTGATTGATAGAAAATTGCTATTGTTATACTTAATAATGCACTTACAATTGATGAAGAAAGACTTATAAGTGCAACTTTTCTAAAATCAAAATTTCTAATTGCAAAAGATTGATTGATTATATATGTTGATTGTAATATAAAAACAATTGCATAAGTACGAAGTAAATTAATTACGATAGGTTGTTCATAAAACTCCCCAACAAATGGAGCTATTAAAAAAATAATTATGTATGTAATAAAAGCGATTACTACATTAATACTTAAACTTGTGAAAATATCATCTTTAGAAAGATCCTTCCGTTGAATAATAAAATTTCCTATTCCCGCTTCAACTAATACCTGAGCAATAGCTATAAAAATTTGTATCAAACCTATGAGACCGAAAGCTTCGGGAGCTAAAATTCGCGCCAATACTAGCTGTACAATTAAATTAATTAATTGTGAACCAAATTTTTCAACAGCTGTCCAAATAAACTTTCTAATCATGAAAAAAACTTAATTATTGAACTATTAAGTCGATCTTTAAGCCTATTAATATTACTGAAATACCACCAAAGCTTTTTATTTATTTGTTTATCAGGTAGAATGTCAATTGGTAAATTATTAAATAAATAATTACTGATTAATTGATTTTTAAATTTATTTGAAAAAAAACTATTATTACCTTTCCCGTCGTGACCGATATTCCTAACTAAAGTTTGACTTGGAAAAATAGAATACATATCGTTTTCTATTAAATAATTACTCACAAAACCATCTCCACCAAGATTTTTATTTTTTTGCATTTTAATTAATGCGTAATAATAATGTTGAGCAACACTATTAATTTTTCTAAGATGATTTTTGTTACTTAACCAATAATCAACTTTATTTAAATTAAAATCCATACTCATCCACTTATCTCTCCATAAACCTACTCCCCATGCAGACATTCCTTGCCAAATGTAAATATCTTTCTTGTAATTTTGTGGTAGGGTAAATGGCATATTATATCCAGAAACAGAGAAAATATCTTTTCTACTTTTATAAATTTCTAAACATTTATTAATATTGACTAAAAAGGACGTTGAAAAAACATTGTCATCTTCGGTAAAAATTAATCTATCGTAATGTTGAAAAATATGATTTCTAGCTTTATCAATATTTTCTCTAGATCCTAGATTATCTTCTCTTACAAAAAGGGTTATTTTCTCGAAACCCTCTATACTTTGAGAATACTCAATTATTTGTAAGTTTATTTCAATATCAGCTTCTCTGAATGGAGCGTCAATAGCAACAAAAAGATGAGATTGATTTGATAAATCACATTTTTTTAATGACTCGATACATCTTTTAAAATGATTAATTCTATTATAAACCGTAACTAAAATTGGTGCATATTTCATTCTAACTCTTTTGAGGGGATTCCAACAACAACTTTGTTTTTTTCGACATTTTTATTGACCAAAGTACAAGCCCCCACTATAACATTATCCTTAACTTCTATATGAGGCAAAATAGTTGCTCTAGTATGAATTGTAACATTATTACTGATTTTTGAAAAACCACCGGTGAAAACGAAAGAATCAATATGACAATTATCACCAATCGTTGTATCATGCCCAAGCACTACATTTGGTTGGAGTGTTACAAAATCTCCAATTACAGAATCACAAGAAATAATTGAATTTTGGAAAATTATAACGCCCTCTTTTCCAATTTCTACATTACTATCTAAATTAAAGTTCTCATTAATTACGTTTATAAACTTCCCTCCTTTTGTTTTAATAATATTTGCATAATATTTTTTATATATTACATCTCCAAGTGCACAAACAAAAACATCATTTTTCTTTATTTCATAATCTTCAACAGAGGAAATAATTTTAGGGTAATTATCAAAGCCTTCTAATTTGCAACTATCACTATCTAAAAAACCCTTTACGCAATAATTATTATTAAAAGATTTAATTGAACTTATTAGGTCAAAAACTTTTCTTCCAAACCCCCTTGCACCAATTATTAATATTTCTCTCATTAATTATTTAATTGTCTCAAAACTAATCTACAAATCAAATCAACCTCCTCAATGGATAAATCGTAATACAATGGGAGGCAAAATACTCGTGATGCAATATCTTCTGTAACATTAAAGGTTTCATTTTCTGTATATGGTAGTATCTTAGCTAAAGATGGATAAAAGTAGCGCCTCCCAAAAATCTCTTGTTTTTTTAGAACATTTATAACTTTTAATAAAATTTCATCATTTTCAAACAAAACCGCGTGATAGGCATAGTTATTAGTAGCCTTTTTGTGCCAGCTAGGAGAAATGATATTAACATGCTTGAGATTTTCATTATAACGCTCTGTTAAAAGTTTGCGCTTTTCATGAATGGCCTCAATGTATTCAATATTTGCAAGTCCCATAGCCGCATGAAATTCGGAGTTTTTACCATTGATTCCCAATCCCTGAAATGCCTCAGGACCATCATGACCAAAGTTTCTCATATAGGCTATTTTTTTTAATAGCTCTGCATCTTTTGTCACTACAAAACCACCTTCACAAGTGTGAAATAATTTTGTAGCATGGGTGCTACAGGTAGATATATCGCCGTATTCAAAAATAGACTTGCCATTTATTTTTACTCCAAAAGCATGGGCAGCATCGTAAATAACTTTCAAATTATGCTTTTTAGCTATTTTGTCTATAGCTTCCACATCACATGGGTTACCATATACGTGAGTAGCAATGATAGCCGTTGTTTTATTTGTTATGGCTGCTTCAATTTTAGATGGATCTATATTTAACGACTTAGGGTCAATGTCAACATAAACTGGGCGACATTCTTCCCAAACAATACTAGAGGTAGTAGCTACATATGTAAATGGTGTGGTGATGATATCGCCTTCAAGCTCTAATGCTTTAATGGCTAATTGTAAAGCAATGGTGCCATTAGTTACAAATAAAATATGATTAATTCCCAAATGAGATTTAAGTTTCAATTCTAACTCACTTGCCAACGGCCCCATATTTGTTAACCATCTACGTTTCCATAGACCATGAAGTAATAAATCATAGTCTTCTTTCGGTGGTAAAAAAGGTTGAGTAACTGGTATCATACTTAATTAATTAAAATTTTTAAATACTCAAAATAATCTCCTTTCATATTTTTAATAGATGACATTACCTGAGCTTTGTTAATCCAATTATATTTAATTGCTATTTCTTCCAAACAGGCAATCTTTAAACCAGTTCGTTTTTCGACAGCTTTTACAAATTCTGTAGCTTCTGTTAAAGCCTCATGCGTACCAGTATCTAACCAAGCAAAACCTCGGCTTAAAACGTTTAGTTTTAAATTAGATTGCTCCAAATAGGCTTGGTTTACTGAAGTAATCTCTAACTCTCCTCTGTTAGAGGGTTTTACATTTTTTGCAATTTCTATCACGGAATTAGGATAAAAATATAAGCCTACTACTGCATAATTAGATTGCGGATTTTTTGGCTTTTCCTCAATGCTAATTACATTATTATTTTCATCAAAGGCTGCTACACCGTAACGCTCAGGATCATTAACGTAGTTTCCAAAAACAACTGCTTTAGTTTCATTTTTTACTGTATTTACAGCATTCACGAGTAACTTCTGTAATCCAGAACCGTAAAATATATTATCACCTAGAACCAAACATACATCGTCATTACCAATAAATTCCTCACCAATTATAAAGGCTTGTGCTAAGCCGTCTGGCCTAGGTTGTTCTGCATATTCAAAAGAGACTCCAAACTGAGAGCCATCACCTAATAATTTTTTAAAATTAGGTAAGTCATATGGTGTAGAAATAATTAAAATTTCTTTGATACCAGCTAACATTAAAACCGAAATGGGATAATAAATCATGGGTTTGTCGTAAATAGGCAATAATTGCTTACTTACACTTAAGGTTAATGGGTGTAATCGAGTGCCTGAACCACCTGCTAATACAATGCCCTTCATAGTTAAATTTTATATTTAATCTTGATATTGTTTTTGATAATAATTTTGGTAATTACCAGAAGTGACACTCTCTAACCAATCTTTGTTAGAGAGGTACCAATCTATAGTTATAGCCAAACCCTCTTCAAAAGTTACAGAGGGCTTCCAGCCTAATTCTTTATTAATTTTAGACGTATCTATAGCGTAACGTAAATCGTGACCGGGACGGTCTTTAACATAAGTAATGAGTTGTTCACTAGAACCAATAGTGTTGCCTAACTTGTCATCCATTTGTTTACATAACTCCTTAACTAAATCAATATTTTTCCATTCGTTAAATCCACCAATATTATAAGTTTCATGGTTTTTCCCTTTATGGTATACCAAGTCTATAGCAATGGCATGATCAACCACATACAACCAATCTCTGGTATAGTTTCCATCGCCGTATACCGGTAATGGCTTTCCATTTAAAATATTATTGATGAACAATGGAATTAATTTCTCTGGAAATTGATTTTGCCCGTAGTTGTTTGAACAATTCGATATAACATAAGGCATCCCATAGGTTTCACCATAGGCTCTTACAAAATGATCTGAACTTGCTTTGGAAGCCGAGTATGGAGAATTTGGGTCATATGAAGTGGTCTCTGTAAAGAGTCCAATCTCGCCTAAGGTTCCATACACCTCATCTGTGCTCACATGATAAAATCGTTTTCCTTCCCACTTATTTTGCCAAAGTGTTTTAAACGAGTTAAGCAACACCATAGTCCCCAAAATATTAGTCTTAGCAAAAGCTAACGGATCTGTTATGGAACGATCTACATGCGACTCTGCCGCTAAATGAATGACACCCTCAAACTTGTAATTTTCAAAAATAGAATTGATGTAAGATTCATCGGTTATATCACCATGTAAGAACGTATAGTTAGATGCATTCTCAATATCTCTTAGGTTTTCTAAGTTTCCAGCATAAGTCAACGAATCTAGGTTATAGATATGATAGTTTTTATACTTATTAACAAGTTGTCTTATTACATGAGATCCTATAAATCCAGCCCCTCCCGTAATTAAAATATTTTTTTTCATAATTAATTTATTCCACAAAAATTAAGAACCACTTTACTAGAGTCAAAATCTAAACTTTTAAATTCATCATGCGCTACTAAAAACACGACAATATCAGCTTTATTAATTGCTTCTTTATAATCTGTTAGTTTATAAACAGAATGGAATTCAATATTTGGCTCTACAATAAAATGCTGTTCATTATTTGAATTTTGTAAAACTTTTTGAGCTATATATTTAGCTGGGGATTCTCTCAAATCATCAATATTTGGTTTGAAAGCTAATCCCATCAAAGCTGTTTTCGGCTTTCTCCCATTTTTTAATTCAAATTGAAGTTTCTCATTTTGAATCTTTTCAGCACACCAAAAAGACTTGTAGTTATTGACCTCTCTTGCTGTACCTATCATTTTTGACTCCGCTGGATAGTCAGAAACAATAAAATATGGATCTACTGCGATACAGTGACCTCCAACTCCACAGCCCGGTTGTAAGATATTTACTCTTGGGTGTTTATTTGCCAAATTGATTAATTCCCAAACGTTAATATCAGCTTTATCGCATATTAAAGAAAGTTCGTTCGCAAATGCTATTTGAGAGTCTCTAGAGGAGTTTTCTACCAATTTGCACATCTCAGCAGTACGAGCATTTGTTCCATGCAACTCGCCTCTTACATACTTTCTGTAAAATGAGATTGCTTTTTGCGTTGAGTCTTCGTCAATCCCTCCAATAACACGATCATTCTCAACGAGTTCATGCATAACATTTCCTGGTAATACTCTTTCAGGACAATAGGCGATATGAATAGCGCCTTCTAGCTCAGGTCTAGATGCAAATATTAATTTCTGCATTTTCTCGGTGGTACCAATCGGAGAGGTTGATTCAATAATGTATAAATCACCTTTTTTTAGTAGTGGAATAATTCCTTTTGTTGCAGCTTCAACAAATGAAATATCTGGTTCATGATTGCTTTTAAATGGTGTAGGAACGACTATGAGGTATACATCTGCTGAACTAGCTTTGGTAGATGCTTTAAAAAAGCCATTAGAAACTGCTTTTGAAACAATGGCATCTAAGTCAGGCTCCACAATGTGTATTTTTCCTTGATTTATGGTATCAACAACACTTTGGTTTATATCAACACCTAAAACATTCGTCCCGTGCGATGCTATGAGTGCTGAGGTCGGTAATCCTATATATCCTAAACCTATGGTAACTACTTCTGGATTCATTATTCTATCTTTTTTATAAAGTCTACAATTCTTTTTGATGCCAGCCCGTCTCCATATGGATTGTGAAGCTTTGACATTTTTTCAAAGTTTTCGTTATTGTTTAATAAGTCCAATGCTTTAGAAACAATCAACTCTTCATTAGTGCCTACTAACAATACTGTTCCTGCTTCTACCGCTTCTGGTCTTTCTGTGGTATCTCTCATCACTAAAACAGGCTTACCAAGACTTGGCGCTTCTTCTTGAACGCCACCGCTGTCAGTAATAATGATTTTAGATCGATTCATTAGCCAAATAAAATCTTGATAGGCTAAAGGATCTATTAAAATTACATTTTTAACTCTGGATAAAATTCTATTTACAGGCTCCTGTACTTTTGGATTCAAATGAACAGGATAAATAATTAAACGATTTGTATCCTCCTCAGCAATTCGTTTTAAAGCTTTACAAATTCTTTCAAAACCACCTCCGTGATTCTCTCTACGATGACCTGTTACTAAAACAACTTCTTGATTTCCTATTTGTTTTGAGAGGTCTTGAACTAGTTTACTAGGGTTGTCATTAACTTTCTCAACAGATTTTAGTAATGCATCTATTACCGTATTTCCAGTAACTAAAATTGAATCCTTAGAAATATTTTCTTTAAGTAAATTTTCTTTAGAAGTTTCAGTAGGAGCGAAATGATAATCACAAATTCTACCTGTTATTTGACGATTTATTTCTTCTGGAAAAGGAGATAATTTATTATTTGTTCTAAGACCTGCCTCTACGTGGCATACTTTTGCTCCAGAATAAAAACTTGCAATAGAACCTGCCATAGTTGTCGTAGTATCTCCATGAACAAATACATAATGGGGGTTAAATTCTTCTAGAATTGGCTTTAAAGACTCAATAATAGTAGCAGTAAGGCCATATAAATTTTGCCCTGGCTTCATTAAATCCAAATCATAATCTGGTTTAATATCAAAAAAATCTAATACCTGATCTAGCATTTCTCGGTGCTGTGCGGTTACACAAACTTTCGCATGAAAAACTTCTGGATATTTTTGAAATTCTTTAACCAGTGGAGCCATCTTAATTGCTTCTGGCCTAGTTCCAAAAATCAATAATATCTTTTTCATTAACTCATTGTATATTTTTCTCGACTACCACCGGTAGTCACATATATTAATTTTTATGATTTTAAGTTTGTGTTGTACTAGTTAAGCTCCACATGAAAAAAATGGAAAATTGA
>Ga0209532_1001912_pt1 | contig 15382 bp, 10 predicted proteins | sample COG_02_FD_184746 | JGI IMG/M metagenome (GOLD analysis project Ga0209532, IMG submission 184746) | Pelagic Microbial community sample from North Sea - COGITO 998_met_02 (SPAdes) (version 2) | ecosystem: Environmental > Aquatic > Marine > Neritic zone/Coastal water | place: Helgoland, sampling... | reverse complement strand
CCTCGATACACTTTTGGTGTATACACACTTTCCAGGCGTGCGCCTTCGACCACTCGGCCACCTCTCTAAATCAAATTACATTCTAGCAAATAAACTGAAAAAAAAACTAATCTTAAAATAAATACTAGGTTATTTTAAGATATCTCTCCACTAATGCTCAGTTCAAACATCTCTTTGAAGTTTTTAAAATCACTTTTCTTTGATAATAAAAACATTGATTTAATTATTGCAGACTCTAAAGTAATATCTTTTCCAGATATAATATCTAGCTCAACAAGCTTAAATGAAGATTCATATTTTCCCATCTGCACACTCCCTTTAGGGCATTGTGAAACGTTTATAATGTATTTTCCTTTTTTTATAGATGATTTTAGCTCATCTATGAACCATTTAAAATCAAACATGTTTCCTGAGCCATAAGACTCAATAATAAATACTTTAGAGTAATTATCTGAAAACATGTGCTTGACATTTTGCTTAGAAATGCCAGGGAATAGACTTATTACAGAAACTCTATCATCAAGTTTGTTATAAAAAATTGTATTGGAGTTTAGAGGCTTGTATAAATCTTCAAAATTAATTTTTAAATCAACTCCAGATTTTGCAAGTTCAGGATAGTTAAAACTTGCATAAGCTTTAAATTGGTCAGAATTCACTTTAGTAGTCCTATTCCCTCGGAAAAGCTTATTGTCAAAATATAAACAAACCTCTTTAATTACATTAGTCCTTGTAAAAGAAGAACTATTATTATCAAAATCTTCAATAGGTCTAGCTAATTGAATTGAAGTAATCAAATGCTCTTTTGCATCTGTCCTTAAATCCCCAAGAGGCAACTGAGACCCAGTTAGAATAATTGGTTTAGTTAAGTTTTGAATTAAAAAACTTAAAGCTGATGCTGTATAACTCATCGTATCTGTGCCATGAAGAATAACAAATCCATCAAAGTAATTATAGTTGGTTTTTATTATTTCAACTAATTCGATCCAATTTTCGATTGAAATATTTGAAGAGTCAATTGGATTATTTATAGAAATAGTTTCTAATTGGCAATTAAGTAATTCAATTTCTTTAACTCTATCTAAAATATTTTCAAAATTAAAGGGTTTTAAATAAGGTTGATCAGCCTCTTTGATCATTCCTATAGTACCTCCAGTGTATATTAACAATATTTTTGATTTGCTCATAATTTTATCTTAAATAATTCAATCGCATTATTTGTGGTAATTTCAATTATTTTTTCTGCGGGAATTTCATAAACTTGAGTCAATTTATCAATAATTATTGATAAATAAGAGCTCTCATTTCTTTTCCCTCTAAAAGGGGGAGGCGCTAAATAAGGGGAATCTGTTTCAAGGACTAAATTATCTAATGAAATATTTTTTAAAAATTTATCGATTTTTCCGTTTTTAAAGGTAACAACTCCTCCAATTCCTAATTTCATATTAAAAGAAATTGATTTCAAGGCTTGTTCATAATTACCGCTAAAACAGTGAAATATCCCTCTAAGTTTTTCTGATTTTTCTTTTTCTAATACTTCAAAGATCTCATCAAATGCATTCCTGCAATGAATTACAATTGGAAGGTTTAAATCTTTAGCCAATCTTATTTGAGATATAAATGCTTTTTTTTGAATATCTAGTGTTGACTTGTCCCAGTATAAATCAATACCAATTTCTCCAATCGCAACAATAGGATGGTTTTCCAGTACTTTTTTAACGTGAATTAATTCATCTAAATAATTTTCTTTAACACTACATGGGTGTAAACCAGCCATAAGGTGCATTATTTTTGGATATGCAGTTTTTAAAGCAATCATAGACTCTGTGTGGGAGGAATCTATAGCCGGGAGAAAGAAATTGTTAATCCTTAAATTTAGAGCGCGATTAATAACATCGTCAATATCTTCGGCAAATTCTTTTAGATATAAATGAGTGTGAGTATCAGTAATCATTATTTAGTAAAGGTATAAATACTTACCAAATAATGAATAACTTTTTTACAGGTCCAAAGAAGAGTTTATGTTATCGTTCATTAGTAGCTCAATCGGGTTCTCTAATGCTTCCTTAATTGCCACTAAGAATCCGACACTTTCTCTTCCATCGATAATTCTATGATCATAAGAAAGTGCTAAATACATTATTGGACGAATTTCAACTTTACCTTCAATTGCAACAGGTCTTTCAACTATATTATGCATTCCTAATATTCCACTTTGAGGTGGATTAAGAATTGGAGTGGATAACATACTTCCAAAAACTCCACCATTTGAAATAGTGAAAGTTCCTCCCGTCATTTCATCAACTGTAATTTTTGAATCCCTAGCTCTAACAGCTAATCTCTTAACTTCTGTCTCAACTTGTTTAAAAGACATTTTTTCTGCATGTCTTATCACTGGTACCATTAATCCTTTTGGTCCAGAAACAGCTATACTTATATCACAATATTCATAAGTTATCATTTCTTTACCATCAATCATTGAGTTAACAGCAGGGAACAATTTTAATGCTCTAACAACAGCTAGTGTGAAAAATGACATAAAACCTAAACCAACATCGTGTTTTGCTTTAAAATCTTCTTTATATTTTGTTCTTAAATCAAATATTGAAGACATATCTACTTCGTTAAAAGTAGTCAACATTGCTGTTTCATTTTTAACTGTAACTAGTCTTTCAGCAACTTTTCTTCTAAGCATAGAAAGTTTAGTCCTAGTTTCTTTTCTATCACTATTAACAGATGGGGAACCCATTGATGGTTTAGAATTAACAGCATCATTTTTTGTTACTCTTCCATCTTTACCCGTTCCAATAATATTAGAAATTTCCAAATTGTTTTCAGCAATAATTTTTCTTGCTGATGGACTTGCTATGTGAGATTTAGTATTTGATTCAGCTTTAGTTGTTTCAATTACAGATTCATTTACTTCGTTATTTGTCTTTGTTTGATTACTTACTTCAGGAATTGAATCATTTATTGCGCTTGTATCAATCAAACAAACTACTTGCCCAACATCAACAGCGTCACCCTCTTCAGCTTTTAAAGTAATTATACCACTTTCCTCAGCTGGAAGTTCTAAGGTAGCTTTGTCGCTGTCAACCTCGGCTATAACTTGATCTTTTTCCACGTAATCTCCATCTGAAACTAGCCAAGTAGCAATCTCAACTTCAGTTATAGATTCTCCCGGGGATGGAACTTTCATTTCTAAAATCATAATATCTTGTTTTTTATATAGTATTATTTTTTATGTCTTTGATTATTTTTGTCTTTATCAAAAACATAGTCAATTACTTCTTGGTGTCTTCTTTTAAATCTGACTGTACTACCTGCAGCAGTGGTTCCATATGTTCTTCTAGATGCTACTCTAAAGTTCATTGCTTCATTTAAATTTAGTAAAATATGTGTGTATGCACCCATATTTCTAGGTTCCTCTTGAGCCCAAACTAAATCATCAGCTAATGAGTATTTTGAAATAATAGATTTAATTAAGTTAATTGGTAGAGGAAAAAGTTGCTCAATTCTAACAAGTGCCACATCATCTCTGCCAAGTCTTTCTTTTTGATCTAACAAATCATAATAAAACTTTCCAGTTACAAATACAACGGAATTAATTTTATTTAAATCTAGTACACTATTGTCGTCAATCAAAGGCATGAAAGATCCCTTTGTAAATTCGTCAACAGATGATAATACTTTTGGATGTCTTAGTAAGCTCTTTGGGGTGAAAACGACTAATGGTTTTCTAAAACCTGCTTTCATTTGCCTTCTTAATATGTGAAACATATTTGCAGGTGTGGAACAATTAGCAACATAAACATTGTCTTTTGCGCATAGTTGTAAATATCTTTCCATTCTAGCAGATGAGTGTTCTGCTCCTTGACCTTCGTAACCGTGGGGTAGTAACATAACTAATCCATTTTGAGTTTTCCATTTGTCTTCACCGGAAAATAAATACTGATCAATTATAATTTGAGCTCCATTACTGAAATCTCCAAATTGAGCTTCCCATATCGTTAATGTTTTAGGACTAGCCATTGCATATCCATAATCAAAACCTAGAACAGCATATTCTGACAACAAAGAATTATATATACTAAAAACCCCTTGACTATCACTTATATTATTGTGGAGTATAATCTCTTCCTCACTATCTTCAACTTTAACTACTCCATGTCTATGAGAGAATGTACCTCTTTCTACGTCTTGTCCTGAAATTCTAACACTAAAACCTTCTTCTAACAAAGATCCATAAGCTAAATGTTCAGCCATTGACCAATCGAGCTTATCATGGTCAAACATAACCAACCTGTTATTTACTAGTTTTTTTATTTTATTAATGAATTTTTTATCTTCCGGAAGACTTGAAATTACCTGTACAATTTTTTCCAACTTCAACCTAGGATAAGTTGTGTCTATAACCTCCATCATTTTATTTTGATTAGCTTTCGGGTAATCCTTCCAATCGCTGCTCATAAATTCTGTAATGACTGTTTTCTCATCATTTTTAGAATCTTCTAAAAACTCATTTAGACTGGACTTATAATCATTTTCTAACTTTTTAGAATGATTTAAATCAATAACACCTTCGCTTATAAGTCTATTAGTATAAATTTCTTTTGGATTTAAATGTTTTGAGATAGCTTTATATAGTTTTGGTTGAGTAAACCTTGGTTCGTCTCCTTCATTATGTCCATATTTTCTATATCCAAGTAAATCAATAAATACATCCCTTTTAAATTTCATTCTAAAATCTAAAGCAAATAAAACGGCATGAACAACTGCTTCAACATCATCGGCATTTACATGCATTACAGGAGACAAAGTAACTTTCCCAACATCAGTGCAATATGTACTTGATCTACCATCTAAATAATTTGTAGTAAACCCAACTTGATTATTTACTACTATATGAATTGTACCAGCTGTTTTATAACCGTCTAAATTTGCCATTTGAACAAGCTCATAAGCAATTCCTTGACCAGCAATAGCAGCATCTCCATGAACAATAATTGGGAGTACTTTTTCAAAATTATTTTTGTGGAAATTGTCCTGTTTAGCACGAACAATTCCTTCAACTACTGAACCAACAGTTTCTAAGTGAGATGGATTTGGAGCAATACTAATATTAACTTTTTTACCTGTGTCAGTTTCCCTATTACTAGTCCACCCTAAATGATATTTAACATCACCATCAAATACTTCCTCCTCATAATCTTTACCTTCAAATTCACTAAATATTGCCTTAGGCGATTTTCCAAAAATATTTGTTAGAGTGTTAAGTCTACCTCTATGAGCCATTCCCATAACGAATTCTTGAACGCCCAAGTTTGCAGCATTTTCAATAAGTGAGTCTAATGCTGGAATTAAAGACTCTCCACCTTCTAGTGAAAATCTTTTTTGACCAACATATTTAGTGTGTAAAAAATTTTCAAAGGAAACTGCCTGAACTAATTTTTTTAAAATATGTTTTTTTTGGTTTGGACTAAAAGTTGGGTGATTATCATTTTTATTGATCCAATTTTGTATCCATTTCCTTTTTTTAGGACTTCTAATATACATGTATTCAAGTCCTATTGCATCACAATAAATGGCTTCAAGATGCTGAATAATAACTTTTAGAGGCTGGGGGCCAATCCCTAAAATATCACCTGCATTGAATATTTTGTCTAAATCACTTTCGGATAAATCAAAGTTATTGATACTTAGGTTTGGGTTGTAAGTTCGTCTATCTCTAACAGGATTAGTTTTTGTAAACAAATGTCCTCTTGATCTATATGCATCGATTAAATTAATAACATTAAATTCCTTTTTAACATTGTCTGGAATTTGGTGAGTTACTCCATCAACAATTTCTTCAATAAAATTATTATTGGTTCCGAAATCGTAACCCTGAAAAAAAGCTCTCCAACTTGGTTCTAAAGAATCAGGATTTTCAATGTACTGATCATAAAGATCGGCAAAATATGCAGAATGTGCAGCATTTAAAAAAGAGAAGTTATCCATTTTGTTTTTCGAAGGATTTCTAATAACAAATTTAATCAAAAATATAAATATTAGCTAAATAAGTAGCTCAAAATAAAGAAATAGAATTTATATATTTCTATTCATTAGAGAAATACCAAATTCATGTAGTAATTTCTTTTTTTCTTTAGAAATATTTAAAGATTCTAAAATTTCAAAAGCAGAATTTGTGTATTTTTTTATTTCCTTTATGGTGTAATCAACTGACCCACTTTCTTTAAATAAAACTTTGGCCTTTATGATTTTTTCTTCAGAAATATTGTTATTACTATACAATGCAAGTAATTGACTTTTGTTTTCATGACCCAAGAACTCAATCGCTTTTAAATAGAGAAAAGTTTTTTTGTTTTCTAAAATATCTCCTCCAATTTTTTTACCAAATTTAGATTCATCTCCAAAAGCATCTAAATAATCATCTTGTAGCTGAAAAGCAATTCCTAAATATTTACCAAAGTCATAAATTTTATTTTGGTCATCCTTACTTGCTCGGGCTATTATAGCTCCCATTTTCATAGATGCACCTAAAAGAACAGCTGTTTTATAAGTGATCATTTTTAAATAATCTGCTATTTTAACATCATCCCTAGTCTCGAAATCAACATCATATTGCTGACCTTCACAAACTTCAATAGCAGTTTTACTAAACAATTTAGCTAAGTCTACAAACACTTCACCTTCATAATTTTCAAAAAGCTGGTATGCTTGTATTAGCATTACATCGCCAGATAATATTCCTGTACTTACATTCCATTTTTTATGTACAGTTACATTTCCTCTTCTAAGCTCAGCAGAATCCATTATATCATCGTGAACAAGTGAAAAATTATGAAAAACTTCAACTGCTAAAGCAGCATCAAGACCCGGTTTATAAGAATCGGAAAAAATATCTGTAGCCATTAAAGTTAAAATTGGACGAAGCCTCTTTCCTTTTAATGTTAAAATGTATGATACAGGGTCGTATAAATTAGACGGTTCCCTGTTCTTAGGAAACTTTTTAAGATACTCAACAAAAACTTCTCGATATTGATTCACTGTCAGCATGGTGCAAAAATAATCTAATTAATTACATGAATAAATTAAAACGCAAAAAAACTATGGAAACTTTTGTGGTATCTAAAGTTTCCAACTATATTTGCACTCCATTTTAAAATTTTTATGAAAGTTAGAGTTCTATTTATTAGCCTTATTTTATTAGTTGTTAATGACATAAATAGTCAAATATTTAAACTAAATATTGAAATCGAAAATATAGAAAATAAGGGTACTATATACATGGCTATATATGACAACTCTTCTAGCTTCGATCAAGACAATAAAAATAAGGGTATTAATAAAAATAGATGGGTAAAATCAATTGTTGAAGTAGTTAATAAAAACAGTTTTACAAAAAATGTTGATCTAAAAAAGGGAGTTTATGCAATCAGTTTATTTGTTGATTCTAATGATAATAAAATAATTGACAAAAATTTACTTGGAATACCGACAGAACAGTACGGTTTTTCAAATAATGCATCTGGTTTCTTAGGCAGCCCCTCTTATAAAGACGCTTCTTTTAATTTGGTTGATGACTTAAATATTAAAATTTCGCTAAAATGAAAGAGACTATAATAAATAAAGCAACAAGCCTTTTTTTATCCCTTGGTTTTAAAAGTGTAACAATGGATGACATTGCAAATGACTTAGGAATGTCAAAAAAAACCATCTATACCTATTTTGATAATAAAACATGCCTGGTTGAGGCTATAACTTCTTATTTATTTAAAAAAATAACTGATGGAATTAAAGATATTAAAACAAAATCATTAGATCCAATTACTGAACTACATGATATAAAAATATTTTTAATGAATTCATTGAAAGGAGAAAAAACTTCTCCATATCACCAACTTCAAAAATATTATCCATCCATTCATAAGGAGTTAACTAAAAAGAAGTTTGATTTTGTATTAGAATCCACAAAAAAAAGCTTAGAAAAAGGTGTAAGACAAGGAATATTTAGAGAAAAAATAAATATTGAACTTATTTCAAGATTGTATTTTAATGGTATTATAGGCATTAGAAATCCAGAAATATTTCCAACAGAATTATTCAATCCAGGGATATTAATGGAAAGCTACTCAGAATATCATCTAAGGGCTATAGTTACGAAAGAAGGGTTAAAAAAGTTAGAAAAATTCTTATCTAAATAATAAAATATAAATATGAAAAAGATATACTTCATAATAATGATTTCATATAACTTAACTTATTCTCAAGTTGAAAAATTAGATTTTAGCTTAGAAGAGGCAATTAATTTTGCACAACTAAATAATACTACTTTAAAATCTGCAGATCTACAAATTAAAGCAGCCGAGGCAATAAAATGGGAAACTATTTCTACAGGATTACCCAAGATAAATGCTAGTATAAATTATAGTAATTGGATAAAACAGCAAGTTTCACTAATTCCTGCTGCGGCATTTGATAACACTCAAAGTATAATAGATGTTGTAAATAACTATTTTGATGTAGATCAAACTAATAATAATGTCAGTCAAGCAGAAGGTTTAATTCCCTTAAAATTTGGCACAAAACAATCACTTAATGGAAATGTAAGTTTGTCACAGCTAGTTTTTGATGGAACTTATTTTGTGGGATTAAAGTCAGTTCAAATTTATGTTGATATAGAGCAGGGAATTAGGAATAAAACTTCAATTGAATTAAGAAAAAGCACAATTGAATCCTATGGAAATGTATTGTTAGCTAAAGAAAGTGTTAATATTATAAAAAAGAATATTAAAATCGTTGAGAACACATTAAATGAGGTAATAAAAATATATGAAAATGGTCTTACTGAAGAGGAAAATATTGAACAATTACAAATTACCTTATCTGGCTTACAAAGTAATTTGAAAAATGGTTTGCTACAAGAAAAATTAGCTTCACAACTATTAAACCTTATACTAGGGTTAGAAATTGATCAAGAGATTAACTTAACAGAAAATTTTGAAAATCTTATTGATAAAAATATAAACTTATCAGTAATTTCAAAAAATAGTAACATAAAAAAGTCTGCAGATTATATAATTAAGAATAATGATAAAACTTCTAAGGAATTATTGGTCTTTTATGAAAAGACTAAACTTTTACCAACCATAAATGCATTTATAAATGCTGGATATTCTGGATACTCGGACAATTTTGATTTTACAGATAAATCTCAAAAATGGTACGGCTCAACAATTTTTGGTTTGAAAATGGATATTCCAATTTTAAGTTCAGGCGAGCAGTTATCAAAAATTACTAGAGCTAAAATAGAATTAGAAAAATCTACATTACAATTAAGTGAACTAGAGAAGAAATTAAATATTGAAATAAATCTTGCTAAAGGAAATTACCAGTTTGCTATTGAAGATTATTATAATAAAAAAAGAAGTCTTGAACTATCGGAAAGAATAGAAAGAAAAAATCAAATTAAATTTACGGAAGGAATAGCATCTAGTTTTGATTTAAGAGATGCTCAAACTCAACTTTACAAAACTCAACAAAGCTATTTGATGTCCATGCTTAGTATAATAAATTCAAAAGCTAAATTAGAATCATTAACATCCGAAAATAATCAAAATTAATTATGAAAAAAATATTAATAATAGTCAGTTCTTTAATTTTTTCTTGTCAAAGTGAAAACAAATCTGTTATTGAAGTTATTGAATCTAATAATATTGATTTGATAAAATTAAAGCGAGAGGAAATCAATAATAAGCAACAAAAAATATATGAGGAATTAAATTTAATTGATTTAAAACTAGATGAATTAGAAAATAATTCTAAATACCCTATTGTTTCAACAACAAAAATAATAGAACAAAAATTTAAACATTACGTTGAACTGCAAGGAGATGTAAAATCTGATAAAGTGATTTCGATATATCCAGAATTTTCCGGGATAATAAACGAAATATTTATAAAAAGTGGGGAAAATGTTGGTGAAGGTCAAATTTTGGCAACAATAGATGATGGTGGCTTAAAGCAACAGCTTTCTCAACTTCAAATCACTTATAATTTAGCAAAAACAACTTACGAAAGACAAGAAAGATTATGGAATCAAAAAATTGGAAGCGAAATTCAATATCTAGAATCTAAATCAATGTTTGAGGCTCAGAGTGAAGCTATTGAACAACTAAACAAGCAGTTAAGTAAAACAGTAATTAGAGCACCTTTTTCTGGAACAGTTGATAATGTTATAGTTAAAAAGGGAGAAGTTGTTTACCCTGGACGATCAAACTTGATGCTATTGGTAAATATGCAAGAGATGTATGTTGAATCAAAAGTCCCAGAAAACTATATCAATTCAATAACAAAAGGGAAAGATGTTGTAATCGAAGCTCCAATACTTGATATGATACTTAAATCTAAAATTAGTTTAGTCGCTAACTACATTAACCCACTAAATAGAACTTATAGAATTGAAGCTGAAATTCCTGATAATAATTACAAAATCAAACCAAATCTGAATGTTAAAATAAGGGTAAATGATTATACAAATGAAAATGCCATTTTAATTTTATTAAACCACATTAACATTGATAGTAACAATGATGAATATGTATATAAAATAATAAAAAAAGATGGCAAAAATTATGCTTCTAAAACCATAATTGAAACTGGAAGAAATAATGGAGATTTTATTGAAGTACTTAAAGGAGTAAGCATAGGGGATGAAATTGTAAGTGAGGGAGCTAGAAAAATCACGAATAACAGTGAAGTCAAAATCATAAATAACTAAATATTAGAAATTGAAAAATAATCTAGAAAAAGAGTTTAAACCATCTTCATGGGCTATTAATAATAGTGTAACTATTTATGTTTTAATGGCATTAATATTATTCTTAGGAATTAGTTCTTATTTAAATATGCCAAGAGAAGATTACCCGGAAATTAAAGAAAACATTGTATTTGTAAGTTCAATTTATCCAGGAAATACATCTGAAGATGTAGAAAAACTGATAACAGAACCCCTTGAAGACAAATTAAAATCTTTAAATAATATTGAAAAAATCACTTCTTCATCTCAAGAAAATTTTTCAATTATAATTGTAGAGTTTAATGACAATATTGGATTTTTAGAAGCTAAGCTTAAAGTGAAAGATGAAATTGATGCTGCTACAGCATCTGAAGATTGGCCAATGTTTAATAACGCCAAGGTTGATCCCAGTGTATTCAACCTTACTTTTACTGAAGAAATGCCAATATTAAACATTAATATTTCTGGAGATTACACAACAGATAAACTAAAAGAATATTCTGAAGTATTACAAAAAGAAATTGAAGGCTTAACTGAAATTAAAAAAGTCGACATAAGAGGAGCACTAGATAAAGAAGTGGAGATTGCAGTTGATATTTATAAAATGATGGCTGCTAAAGTTAGCTTTTATGATGTTATAGGTTCAATTCAAAATGGAAATATGTCCATATCTGCTGGGAATTTAGTTGAAGGTGGGCAAAGAAAAACACTACGAATAATTGGTGAAATTACCTCCCCTAGCGATCTTGAAAAATTTGTTGTAAAATCAGAGAATAATAGCCCTATTTTATTGAAAGATATCGCAACTGTTAGTTTTAAAGAAAAAGAGTCTACAACTTTTGCAAGAGAAAATTCTGAATCTGTTGTAATGTTAGACGTTAAAAAAAGATCTGGTCAAAACATGATTGAAGCTGCAGCCAAAACTCGCTTAATTGTAAATAAAACTTTAAATAATATTTTTCCAAAGAATTTAACGGTTAGTATAACCAATGATCAATCCGAGTTAACTGAAAACCAAGTAATTGATTTGGTGAATAGTATAATATTTGGAATTGTATTAGTAGTTACTGTTTTGTTATTTTTTCTAGGGTTTAAAAATGCATTATTTGTGGGGTTTGCAATTCCCATGTCAATGTTTATGTCATTGCTAATATTAGATAGCTTAGGTTATACATTGAATACTATGATACTTTTTGGATTAATAATGGGTCTAGGTATGCTTGTGGACAACGGAATAGTTGTTGTTGAAAATGTTTACAGACTAATGGAAAAAGAAGGGCTAAGTAGAATCGAGGCAACAAAAAAAGGTATATCAGAAATTGCATTTCCCATAATAATTTCAACCGCTACTACAATAGCCGCATTTATTCCATTAGGATTGTGGCCTGGGAGAATTGGAAAGTTTATGGTCTTTTTTCCAATAACACTTTCTGTAGTTTTAGGCTCATCTTTGCTTGTTGCTATATTTTTTAATTCGGTGCTAGTTTCAAAAATGATGAAAATTGAAGACACTAATATGCCAATAAATAGAATAATTAAAATCACAACTATTTTAGGAATTTTAGGAGTTTCATTTTTAAGCTATGGTTTGTTTAACTGGGAAAATGGTGAAACATATAGGTTTATTGGGACTTTACAATTATTTGTAGGAATTAACTTTTGGATTTACAGATTATTTCTAAGAAAAGCTGCAAATAATTTTCAACAAAAATTATTGCCAAAGATTGATACTTTATACGAAAAAACATTAAAAAAAATATTAATTGGTAGGCGTACCTATTTAATCATTTCATCAGCAATAATATTACTAGTATTGTCATTTTATGGTTTTGGGAAATCTATCGAAACACAAAGAACAAGTATAGAGTTTTTCCCATCTGAGGATCCAAGGCAAATTATAATTTTTATGCAGTATCCTGAAGGAACTGATATTGAAAAAACAAATACAACAGCAAAAAAAATTGAGAAAGAAGTTTACACAATAATAAATTCCGAAAAATTCAAGGATGATTCGGGTTATAATTTTATGGTTGAAAGTGCTGTTTCTCAAGTTGGAGAAGGTTCTGAAAATCCTGAGACTGAATTAGGGACAGGGTCAGAAATGCCAAACAGAGCAAAAATCACTCTTACTTTAAGAGGGTTTAAGTATAGAAAAGGGGTTAGCTCAAGATTACTTAGAAAAGAGATTCAAGATAAGCTCAAAAACAAATACCCAGGATTATCTATTTCGGTTGAACAAAACGCATCAGGACCACCAGTTGGCTATCCAATTAACATAGAGCTTACAGGCAATGATTATTCTTTACTTATTAATAAAGCGGAAGAAGTTACTGAATTCATTAATAAAAGAAACATTCTTGGAATTGAAGAATTAAAAATTGATGTAAATAAATCAAGAACTATAAACTTGATTAATGTAGACAGAGTCAAAGCAGGTGAACTTGGAGTTAGTACAGGTCAAATAGGTCAACAACTTCGAACGGCACTATTTGGGGCTAAAGTAGGGGTGTATAAATCCAAAGGTGAAGATTATGATATAAATATTCGATTCAACAATAAAGATAGGTCCTCAGAAAACTCTTTGTATGACCAAAACTTGACTTTTAAAGATCCTTCAAATGGGAAAACCAAAGAAATTCCAATTTCTTCACTTACCAGTAAGTCAATAACTACTACATACAGCGAGATAAAACACAAAAACTTTAAAAGAATTGTAACTATCTATTCTGGATTATCTTCTGGGTATACTGATGCTGGTGCAATTGTTTCTCAAATTGAAAATGAAATGTCAAATTTTCAAAAAGATTTAAATGGTGTTAATATTGATTACACAGGTCAGATTGAAGAACAAAATAAGAATGGTAAATTTTTATTATCTGCATTTTTTACAGGTTTAGGGTTAATCTTTTTAATACTTATCTACCAATTTAATTCAATAAGTAAACCTACAATTATAATGATTGCTATATTCTTGAGTTTAATCGGGGTTTTTGGACACTTAGTTATTAGTGGAAGTCCGTTTATTATAATGATGACAATGATGGGTATTATTGCCCTTTCTGGAATAGTAGTAAATAATGGAGTTGTTTTATTAGACTATTCTCAAATTCTTTTGGAAAGAAAAAAAGCTGACCCAAAAAATACAAAAAATGATATGGAACTAAAATTTGATTCTATTGTTGAATCATGTAAATCCAGACTTAGGCCAGTTTTATTGACAGCAATAACAACTATTTTAGGATTAATTCCATTAGCAATAGGTTTTAATATAAACTTTTACACATTATTTAGTAATTTCAATGCTAATATTTATATGGGTGGTGATAATTTTGTGTTCTGGGGGCCTCTTGCTAAAACAGTTATTGCAGGATTATTAATTGCTACTTTTTTAACCTTATTTGTAGTTCCTTCACTATTTTTAATGATAGAGAAATTTAAATTGTGGATAAAAATTAGATATAAGTAATATCTTATTAAATTTGTAACAATAAAGAAACTATGTACAGAACTCATAATTGCGGAGAATTAAGAATTTCAGATTTAGGTAAACAAGTTACCTTATCTGGTTGGGTACAAAAATCTAGAGATAAAGGGTTTATGGTTTGGCTTGACCTTAGAGATCGCTATGGCATATCACAATTAATTTTTGATGAAGAGAGAACCTCTAAAGAGATTTTGAAAAATGCTAAATCTCTAGGTAGAGAATTTGTGATTCAAATTAAAGGCGAAGTAATAGAAAGAAGTTCAAAAAACTCAAATATTAATACCGGTGACATTGAGATCTTAGTATCAGAATTAACAATTCTTAATGAGTCTAAAGTTCCTCCATTTACAATTGAAGAAAATACCGATGGAGGAGAAGAATTAAGAATGCAGTACAGGTATTTAGACATAAGAAGAAATTCTTTAAAAAATAATTTAGTTTTAAGGCATAAAGTAACTCAAGAGGTGAGAAATTATCTGTCATCTAGGGATTTTATTGAAGTTGAAACGCCTTATTTAATTAAGTCAACTCCTGAAGGCGCTAGAGATTTTGTGGTGCCATCTAGAATGAATGAAGGAGAGTTTTACGCCTTACCTCAATCTCCTCAAACATTTAAACAACTATTAATGGTTGGAGGCCTAGATAAATATTTTCAAATCGTAAAATGCTTTAGAGATGAGGATCTAAGAGCTGATAGACAGCCTGAGTTTACACAAATTGATTGTGAAATGTCTTTTGTTAATCAAGAAGATATTTTAAACACTTTTGAAGGACTAACAAAACATCTAATTAAAAGTGTTAAAAACATTGATATTTTAAATTTTCCAAGAATGACCTATGACGAAGCTATGGAAAAATATGGATGTGATAAACCTGATATTCGATTTGGGATGGAGTTTGGAAACCTTAACAGTGTTACAAAACACACAGATTTTAGTGTGTTTAATAATGCAGAAGAAATAATTGGCATAGCTGTTCCTGGAGGAAGTTCGTTTACTAGAAAAGAAATTGATAAGTACATTGATTGGGTCAAAAGACCACAAATAGGGGCTTCAGGAATGATTTATGCAAAGTTTAACGAAGACAATACTTTTAAATCA
>Ga0209532_1001906_pt1 | contig 15418 bp, 21 predicted proteins | sample COG_02_FD_184746 | JGI IMG/M metagenome (GOLD analysis project Ga0209532, IMG submission 184746) | Pelagic Microbial community sample from North Sea - COGITO 998_met_02 (SPAdes) (version 2) | ecosystem: Environmental > Aquatic > Marine > Neritic zone/Coastal water | place: Helgoland, sampling... | reverse complement strand
ATGATAAAAAATTCTCACTAACGGGGTTAGCTATTAGATTAACGGATAAAATATCGCGTTTAAGAAATTTAATGGTTAATGGTAAAAATTATGTTAAAGGTGAAGGTATGGAAGATACTTTCATAGACGTTGCTAATTATGGCATAATTGGTCTTTTAGTTGGTAGAGATAAGTGGATGAAATAAATGAAAGACTTAATTTTAATACCTACCTATGCTCCTGATAGTCAAAGGAAGGAGATTTTAAGAAATTTTGTAAAATCTATAAATAGGGAGGTATTCGATATTATGGTTGTTAGCCATAGTAGCATTCCAACAGATATTATAGAAAATACTGATTACTTCTTATATGATGCTAAAAATATCCTTTTAACAGATATAAAGTATAAATATACAATGTATTACCATAATGAAAAAATGAAAGTGGTGTCAACCGAAAACAGACCCTTTAACCACTTTTTGGCTGCTTTAAAGTTAGTAACTTTAGGTCTATCTATGGCACGTAACGAAGGTTATATTAAAGTTCATTGTATAGAGTATGATACTGAATTAAATTCTGATATTGAATTTTTAGATAATTCTGTACTACTAGAAAAATATAGTTTAGTTTATTATTCCACTGACTACCCCCCAGGATCAATTGCATTTCCTATTTCCTTTCATTTAGATAAAATTAATGAAAAATGGTTTGAATTTGATATTGATATTTTAAAAACTTGGACTGAAGATAATATATTTAAAACTATAGAAAATTATAATAATACTATAATTGCTAATGAAAATGCCTACCCTAAATTTTATACCTCTCTTTTAAAAAATGGACTAAAAATAAACACCTTCTATTCAGGAGGTGAAGATGTATGGGTTACCCCTGTAGTAGATATTGAAGGTAATTTAATATTATTTAGTTGGAACAAACATAACATTTTAGACTTAAAGGATATAGATGTATATAATATAAAAGTTATTGTTGATAATAAAGATTACTTTAACCTAAATTTAAAATTAGGGTCTTGGGGGATTGTTACACTTGGTATTTTTGATAACATTGATACCCTAACTATTATTAGAAACCATAAAAAAATTATTAACTATGATTTTACTAAAATAAACAAAGAAAAGTATAAAATATCTAATCATATAACTTATAACAATGGCTAAGAAATTACCAAAAATTGTAAAGGAGATTAGAAATAACCCTCCACCATCTGTTAATTATGCATATCAAAAGAATATATCCTATTCTCAGATGTCTATATTTAGAGGATGTCCTCATAGATGGAAACTTCAGTATAAAGATAAAATTAAAAGATTTACATCTTCAATTCATACTGTTTTTGGGACTGCTATGCATGAAGCGATGCAACATTATTTAGATTATGCTTATGAAAAATCCTTTGCGGCCGCAGATAGAGAAATAGATATACAAGAATATTTTCAAGAAGCTTATATAGGTGAATACCAAAAACAATATAAATCAAATAACTCAGAACATTTCTCAGATGCGGCAGAAATGAGAGAGTTTTTTGAAGATGGGATTGCTATTTTAGAATGGTTCAAGAAAAAACGTAGTAAATATTTTACTAAAAAGGGTACATATTTAGTAGGTTGTGAAATACCCATTGTAGTAGCACCAAATAAAATGTTAAATAATGTGTTATACATGGGATATCTTGATGTTGTCACATATCATGAAGCAACAGAGACATTCAAAATAATCGATATAAAAACAAGTACTGGTGGTTGGAATGATTATACCAAAAAAGATGAAAACAAACAATTCCAACTACTTCTCTATAAACAATATTTTTCAGAACAATACAATATACCTTTAGATAAGATTGAAATTGAATTTTTTATCCTTAAAAGAAAAGTATTAGACTCGGATGATGAAAAGCTTATGTCACCCTATCAAGCTTATAGAGTACAACAATTTACCCCACCAAGTGGTAAAATTAAACTATCAAGAGCAAAAAACGCTATTAATGATTTCATTAATGAATGTTTCAATTCAAGTGGAAAAATAAAAGAAGCAGATTATCCAAAATCCCCTTCCAAATGGAATTGCAATTTTTGCCCATATGGGGAAGATAAAGAATTATGTGGAGCCAAACAACATTTTTCGTAGGTTCATACATATGTATATATAATAAATAATGTTTTAATAAATAAAGACTATGAGTAACCCAAAAAAAATGACACTAACTAGTGTTAAAGTTCAAAGTGATTTATTCGAAAATTTTAAGATTGAATGTGTAAAACGTAAATTTTCCTTCCAAAAACTTGCAGACCGTGCTTTGTTTTTGTATCTTACAGATGATGATTTCCGTAAACAAATTACTAATCAAATAAATATCGAACTATAATTATATGAATAAAGATTTTAACTATATCCCTAAGGATAAAAGAAAAAAAATATTATTAATATGTGATGATGTTAGAGTACATTCAGGTGTAGCAACTATCGCAAAAGAAATAGTATGTGGCACCGCCCATCATTTTAATTGGGTACAAATGGCAGGGGCTATAAAACATCCTGATAAAGGTAAAAGATTAGATTTATCTCCAAGTACTAATAAAGAAGCAGAAATAGAAGATTCATCTGTAATCTTATATCCAACTGATGGTTATGGCGATTCTAGAACATTAAGAGAAATACTTAACATAGAAAACCCAGATGCTATTATGTTATTTACAGATCCTAGATATTTTACTTATATATTTAATATGGAGAATGAGATACGTAAAAAAATTCCCATTGCTTATTTAAATATTTGGGACGATTATCCGGCCCCAATGTATAATAAACCATATTATGAAGCTTGTGATTTACTAATGGGTATTTCAAAACAAACCGTAAATATTAATAAGATAGTATTAAAAGAATGTAAAAAAGATAAAATATTTAAATATATTCCTCATGGTAAAAACCCTGATGTTTATTTTCCTTTAAATGAAGAAACAGAAGAATTTAAATCTTTTAAAAAAGAATTATTTAGGGGTGAAAACCCAGAATTTGTAGTGTTATTTAATTCTAGAAATATTCGAAGAAAACAAATCCCAGATACTATATTAGCCTTTAGATCATTTTTAGATTCTTTACCCAAAGAAAAAGCTAAAAAGTGTAGACTTATATTAAAGACTGAAATGGTTACCGATGCAGGTACTGATTTAGACAAGGTTAGGGAATATATTTTAGGTGAAGATTATCTTAGCACTTGTATTATATTAGAAAATAAGTTCTCAGAACAACAACTAAACTATTTGTATAATATAGCAGATGTTCAAATTCTATTAACTTCAAATGAGGGTTGGGGATTAACCATTACAGAAGCTATGCTTGCAGGAACACCTTATATAGCAAATGTTACAGGTGGAATGCAAGACCAAATGAGGTTTGTAGATAATGAAGGTAAATGGTTTGAACCCGATACTAATATCCCATCAAACCATAAAGGTACTTATAAGGAACATGGTGAATGGGTATTTCCAGTATATCCTACATCTAGATCTATTCAAGGTTCTCCTTCAACTCCCTATATTTTTGATGACAGATGTAAATGGGAAGATGTTTGTGATAGGATAAAAGAAGTATATGCTTTAAGTAGTGAAGAACGAAAAAGTAAAGGATTAAAAGGCAGAGAATGGGCTATAAGTGATGAAGCTGGATTTACATCTGACCATCAATCTAATAGAGTAATAAAAGCATTTGAAGAATTATTTGATGCCTGGAAGCCTAAAGAAAGGTATGAATTAATTAATGCTAATAAATATAAAGGAAATTTTTTAACCCATAAAATCGATTATTAATGAGTAAACCAAGATTTGTAATATCATCACCCTTTGATACATACAGTGGATATGGAGCACGTTCTCGTGACATTATAAAATCCATAATACAAAGTGATAAATACCAAGTTGAATTATTATCCCAAAGATGGGGAGATACTTCATGGGGTTTTTGTAAAGACCACCCTGAATGGGCATTTTTACTTAACTATTTGGCCAAAAGAGAATGGCAACAAACTCAAACTGAATATTGGATGCAAATCACTATACCTAATGAATTTCAGACAGTAGGTAAATTTAATATTGGCGTAACAGCAGGTATTGAATCTGATGCTACAAAAGCAGAATGGGTTGAAGGGTTAAATAGAATGGATTTAAATTGGGTTTCTTCAAACCATGCTAAAACAGTATTCCAAAACGCTTCTTTCGAAAAAATAGATAAAAGAACTAACCAACAAATAGGAATAGTAAAATTAGAAAAACCAATAGAAGTTATATTTGAAGGTGTAGATTTAACTACGTATAAACCTTTAAAAACACCTAATACAATTGATTTATCTGAAATAAAGGAATCATTTTGTTATTTATTTGTGGGTCATTGGATGCAAGGAGCAATAGGACATGATAGAAAAAATATAGGGATTTTAATAAAAGAGTTCTATGAAACTTTTAAAAACAATAAAGGATCAAAACCCGCACTTATTCTAAAAACATCTGTGGGTACCTCTTCATATATAAGTAGAGAAACAATTTTGGATAAAATTGGTAAAATTAAACGTAGTATAAATTCTAGGAATTTACCTAATGTTTACTTATTAAATGGGGAATTTAGTGATAAGGAAATAAATGAGTTATACAACCATTCTAAAGTAAAAGCAATGGTTACAACTACTAAAGGAGAAGGTTTTGGTCGACCTCTATTAGAATTTTCTACAACAGGTAAACCTATTATTGCTTCGGGATGGTCAGGTCATTTAGATTTTTTAAATCCCTCATTTACCACCCTACTCCCAGGTTATTTAGAAAATGTTCACCCTTCTGCTGCTAATGCTTGGTTAGTACCTGAATCAAAATGGTTTCAAGTTAGTGGTAAAGATTTAAGAAAATCTCTCAAAAACGTTTTTAAGAAATACAAAGAATATTCTATAAAAGGTAAACAACAAAAACAGTATGCTAAAACTAATTTTAGTTGGGATAAAATGTCTACATTAATTAATAATATATTAGATGATAAAAACAAAGTCCCAGAAATAGCTCAACAAGTAAAATTAAATTTGCCTAAATTAGATTTACCTAAACTTAAAAAATTATAATTAATATGGATTTTGATGAAATAGTAAATTGCCCTAAATCCGGAGGCGATTTATGTTATAAAACAGAAATAAATAAAGATATTACTAATTACTACAGTTTATCTTGTGGGTTTTGGACTAATACTTTAATGTTGGAGGGTTCTGAATTTTATGAAGAACAAGTAAGTGTTTTACCTGAAATTTATAAAGATTTAGCATGGGTTGATATTGAAACTAAGTTAATATGGCTACCCAATATTGTTAATGTTAAAGAAAATGGAATGGTATTTGCCTCAGGAACGAATATAGAAAATTGGAATTGGGGTGCCGTAAAAGCCATTAAGATACCAAAGGAAGAACAAGAAAAATATAAAGGAGAAAAGTATAGAGCAGATATGACTACTATAAAATATTTCAAAGAACGTGATTTTATGGATGCTCTTTCGTATATTGGGTTATTACCAGAGTAAATATGAAAATAAGTTATGCAATAACAGTATGTAATGAGTTTCTTGAAATACAGAAACTTATTCCTTTTTTATTAGAAAAAAAGAGGACTAAAGACGAAATAGTTATCTTATATGATAATAAAAATGGTGACCCAGAGGTATTAAATTATTTATTAAAATTTAATAAATTACCTAATGTACAAACATGGAGGGGATTTGATTTTAATGGTCATTTTGCTGACTGGAAAAATCAATTAACCGAATATTGTTCCGGGGATTATATTTTTCAAATAGATGCTGATGAAATACCCCATGAAGTATTATTAGGTTATCTCCCAGAAATATTAGGAAATAACCCACATAATGAAGTATATTTAGTTCCTAGAGTAAATACAGTTGAAGGATTAACTGATGAACATATTACAAAATGGGGTTGGAAAGTTAATGATGAAGGGTGGGTAAATTATCCTGATTATCAATGGCGTATTTGGAAAAATAAACCCGAAATTAAATGGAAAAATAAAGTACACGAAGTTTTAGAGGGTTTTAAAACATATTCTACTATTCCCTCAACTGAACAATTATCTTTATATCACCCTAAAACAATTGATCGTCAAGAAAAACAAAATGCTTATTACAATACACTATAAAAAACAATCCAAAAAATGAAAAAACCAAAAAATAAAATACCATTATTTAAAGTATTTATGGCACCAACAGCTAAAAAGAAAGTTGGTGAAGTATTAGATAGTGGATTTATAGGTCAAGGACCTAAAGTTGACAAATTGGAAGAAAATTTAAAAAAATATTTTAATAATGATTATACTTTAACTACTAATGCTGGTACTTCGGCATTACATTTAGCACTTCATTTATTAAGAAACCCAGATAAAAATCAAGCAAATTTCCAAGGAGTAGCATTTTGGGATCAAAAATGGCCGGGGTTAAAAGAAGGAGATGAAGTATTAGCTACACCTATGACTTGCACTGCTTCTAACTGGCCCATTTTAGCAAATGGTTTAAAAATAAAATGGGTTGATATTGATCCTAAAACATTAAATATGGATTTAGATGATTTAGCAAGAAAAATATCACCTACTACAAAAGCTATTATGCTAGTACATTGGGGAGGTTATCCTAATGATTTAAGAAAAATAAAAAAAATACAGGAAAAAGCTGGGAGATTATACGGTTTTAAACCCGCTGTAATTGAAGATGGAGCACATTCATTTGGGTCTGAGTATGATGGTAAAAAGATAGGTAATCACGGTAATTTAACTATGTATTCTTTACAAGCTATTAAACATATTACATCAATAGATGGAGGTGTTTTAATTTCACCACATAAAAAACTTCATGATAGAGGTAAATTAATTAGATGGTATGGTATAGACAGAGAGGGTGATAGAAAAGATTTCAGATGTGAAGCAGATATTCCAGAATGGGGGTATAAATTCCATATGAATGATGTTTGTGCCACTGTTGGTATTGAGAATTTAAAACATGCCGATGATATTATTTCTAAACATAGAGATAATGCTGCTTATTATGATAAACACCTACAAAACATAGAAGGAGTTACTTTATTAGAACGTAACCCACATTGCAATTCAGCATTTTGGATTTACTCTATGTTAGTTGATAATAGAGATAGTTTTTATAAATATATGGATGAGTGTAATATATCAGTATCCCAAGTACATGAAAGAAATGATAAACATTCTTGTGTAAAAGAATTTAACACACAATTACCTAATTTAGATAAAACTATAGGTAAGATAGTTAATATCCCTGTAGGTTGGTGGATAACTGAAGAAGAAAGAGAATATATTGTAAATTGTATTAAAAAATGGTAAATTTAAAACCACTCAACAAAAAGGATTTACCTTTTCTTCTAGAAATTAGAAATGATGATTCAACTAGGTTTTATCTTGAAGATAATAGTGTTTTTACTTTAGAAGAATGCAAAAAATGGTTTGGATCTTTAATTTCACCTTGGTATATTATAGAAATAAATAATATTAAAGTAGGTTATATTAGAACTAATAAAAATGAAGTTGGATGTGATATTCACCCTAAATTTAGAAGGAGGGGGTATGCAAAGATGGCTTATGAAGAATATTTAAAAGATAAAAAATATGCCAGTTTAAAAGTATTTAAAGATAACTTTGCCATTAATCTTTATAAAAAATTAGGGTTTATTGAAGTTGGGGACAGTGAAATTATTAGAAACAGAAGTTATATAAAAATGGAATGGAAAAAATAAATACAAGTTGTTATATTATAAATTTTTATTTAGGTAGTAGAAGAAAAACTATTGAAGAATATAATATTAATGATAGACTTTGTTTTCTAAAAAAACAAATTGAAACTTTATATCAATATAAACATTCATTAAATAAAATAATTTTTAATTTTAACATGAGGGAGAAAGATTTTAAACATGTTAATGACCTATTTAAAATTATACCCAAATATATACAGGGTGCTGAAGTTGAAGTTAATTTTAGAGAGAATATTGGTGGTAGTTATGGAGCTTGGAATGACTTATTTGAAACTTATAAAAGTGACTATGATTATTATATCTTTAATGAAGATGATTATTTTTACATCCAGGATAATTGGGATAATTATTTGATAAATAAATATAATACATTAGAGGATTGTGGTTATCTTTGTATGGTTGCAAGAGAACCTAATCACACAAATGGGTATAGAAAATTTTTAGGTATGTCTGTGGGTATTGCTTCTTCTGAAAATTTAATGGAGATATATAATAATAAAAATAGTATATGTAGTAATAATGCAAATGACTACCACCAAATGGAAGAAGTACAAAAATCATTTGCGTTATCATTTTTAGAAATAGGGTTAAACATCTATGATATAAGAGACGAATATAGAGTATCATTTGGTTGGACTGAAGATGATGGGAATGATATTCATCGATTCTTTTGGTGGAATGAAAAGGATTTAATACTCCCCGCATTTTTGATTTTCCCTCATTCTGTGTATAGATGGTTTAAGTGTTTGGATGGAGAAATGACGGAAAATCATATAGTAACCACAGTTGAAGAAGCTAAAATGTGTTACAAAGATAAAATTAATTATTATGATTTACCTAGTTATAACCCTCCTAATATAAAATAAAATGGAAAATTTACATTTATGGCATGCTGGTAGAGGTACTTATTTTGATAGGAATGTAAATATTATATCATGGAGTAACCAATATAATATTCATTTAGGAAAATATAATTCTATAGGTAGAGATTGTAATTTCTTTTTACATGCTAATCATAGAGCAGATTGGATTACCACTTCATCTCAATTATTAGGTCCAGTTTCACCAGAAATAGCTGATATGCATATGAAAATGGGCCATCCTACTTGTAAAGGGGATGTTATTATTGAAAATGATGTTTGGGTTGGTGCCAAATCATCAATAATGTCAGGTATTAAAATAAGTAATGGATCTATTATTGCAGCTGGGTCTACAGTAACCAAAGATGTTCCACCTTATGCCATAGTAGCAGGTAATCCTGGTAGGATTGTTAAATTGAGGTTTAATGAAAATCAAATTGATCAATTATTAAAAATTGCTTGGTGGGATTGGGATGAAGACAAGATAAAAAATGAAGCAATGAATATGTGGAGTGATAATATTGATTTGTTTATAAGCAATCATAATAAATAATAAAAGCAAATGGATATAGCATTTTTTACAGAAATGGGATTCACAGGAAAGATTCCTAGAACTCATGAAAATATGAGAACTGAATTTGCATGGATGTGTGCCCTAAATGCAACACACTACCCTATAACTTCAGCACAAAAAATAAGTTATGAAACAAAAATTGATTTAGGGATAGTTATTATACCTAAAAAAAATCCTAATTTTAATCTAGATAGTATAAAATCTGTTTGTAGTAAAGTGGCTGTAATGCAAGAAGGACCTCACTGGTACTTTCAAGATTATACCTTAGAAAAACAAATAAACTACTTCAATACTTTATCATCAGCTGATATAATATTTGTACATAATAAAGCAGATAAAATATACTATAAAGGATTAACAGGACATAAGGATGTTAGGGTTATGAAATCTCTAATGATAGACGAAGCAGTTGGAGATATTAAAGAGGTAAAAAGAAACGGAGTTATAATAGGAGGTAACTTTGTTAGTTGGTATGGAGGATTTGATTCCTACATGGTAGCAAGCAGTCAGTTTGATAAAGTCACAGCACCGTCAATGGGAAGAAAACAAGTAGGCGAAGAGCAACTACTTAACCTACTTCCTTACATGAATTGGAAACAATGGATTCATAAACTTAATGAATTTAAGATTGGGGTACATTTAATGAGAACCCATGCTGCTGGTACGTTTGCTTTAAATTGTGCTTATTTAGGTATCCCCTGTATAGGATATAAAGGATTAGATACACAAGAACTCTGTCATCCTAACCTTACAGTTAATATTGGTGATTTAGTAGAAGCAAAGTACCTGATTGATAAACTAGTTAATGACAATAACTTCTATAAAAATTGTTGTTTTGATGCTAGAGAAAATTACAAAGCATTATACCACGAATCAAAATTTAAAATATGAAAAATGTAGAATATACTTTCTGGAATTTTAGAGAAACTGAATTATTTAAACAACTCGAAGAACAATTACGACCACCAACTAATATATCTACTTGGGGTGGAGTTGATCATATTTCTAATCTTCTAATGGGGGGTATGTTTTATGAAACCCATACTCTTTTACAATTTTACAAAGACATTCCAAAAGAGGGAATGATATTAGATATTGGTGCTAATATTGGTAACCATCAAATAATGTTTAATCAACTTTATCCAAATAGAGAAATATTTGGTTTTGAAGCTTCCCCATTAAATTATATTCATCTACACAGAAACACAATGAATTACCCAAACACTACAAATTTATGTGTGGGTCTTGGTGCAGAACAAGGATTAAATAGTATAACTCATTTTGTTGAGAATATGGGTGGTTCAGGTATTAGAGAAGTTAATAATTTAAGACACAAAGAAAGAGATATAATACCTATTATCATTGAACCTTTAGACTTATTCCAACTTGAATCAAATATTTCTTTAATAAAAATTGATGTAGAAAATTATGAATCTTATGTTATTAAAGGAGCTCATAAAACCATAGAAAAACACAAACCCATGATTTGGATTGAAGATTTTAAACATGATGATGATTATAGTAATTCAACTGTAAAGTATTTAGTTGATAATTTTAAATATGAAATTATTAACAAAAGTGAAGGTAATTTTTTACTTAAAACCCAAATATGAAAATATTAGTAACAGGTGGAGCAGGATTTATAGGAACAAACCTTATAAAAAAGCTAATTAAACAAAACCACATAGTCCATTCATTAGATAATTATACTACAGGTTTAAATACTAATGAAATAGCCGGGTGTAAGTACTGGCATGGAGACATACAACATATATATACAATGGATAAAGATTTTGACGTTGTGTATCATATGGCAGCAATCGCCCGGATACAACCATCTTTTGAGAGACCTGCTGATTATATAGAAACTAACTTCCAGGGTACTTATGAGGTTGTAAAATATTGTACTAAAAATAATATACCTTTAATATATGCTGGTTCTTCATCCAAACATAGTGGTAGATTCAAAAACCCCTATACTTTTAGTAAGGATTTAGGTGAAGACATTATTAAATTATATGAAACTCATTATAATCTTAAATCTACAATAACACGTTTTTACAATGTATATGGACCACACCAATTAACTGAGGGTGGATATACTACATTAATAGGTCGTTGGTTAAATAACATAAAAAACGACGTACAATGCGAAATTTATGGTGATGGTGAACAACGTAGGGATTTTACTCATGTTGATGACATTATAGATGCCTTAATTACAATTATGGAGGGTAACCATTACGGTTGGGATTTTGAATTAGGTAGAGGAAAAAATATATCTGTAAATGAAGTAGCTAAAATGATGAATATAACCCCAATTTATAAAGATAATAAACCAGGGGAAGCAAGACATACCTTAAACACTGATGATACAGCTAATAAAATATTAAGTTGGAATCCCCAAAGAGAATTATTAAATTATTTAAAAAAATATCTTAAAAAATAATATATGAAAAGACAGGGAGAAGAATTTGTAAGTTTTAGACACCCTAATGAAACCCAAAGTGGAGTTCTAAAAAAAGGAATTATTGATGATAATGAATGGAAAGATCAAAGATCTTATGATAGAATATTTGAAGAAGCATGGGAGACTAGGTATGAATGGGAAAAAAACATACTGGTTAAAGTTATCAAGGATAATAAATGTAAAAAGGCCTTAGAATTAGGACCTGGCCCCGGAGTATTAGGTAATAAAATTCTAAAAGAAGAACCGGATTTAGAGTACCATTTAATAGATATTGAAGCAGCAAGGATTGCTAATGAAAAAGAAAATTTAGGGGGTACTTTCCATGTACAAGATTTAACAAACGATTTAGATACTACAAATCTACCAAAGGATTTTGATATATTTATTGCTAATGATTTTTTAGAACATATCCAAAACCCAGCAAATGTAGTATTAAAGGCAAAAAGTATATTAAAAGAAGATGGATTAGCATTTATTTCGGTTCCTAATTGGAGAATGGGTCATACTTGGATTTATAGAGGATTATTTGACTGGGATAATTTCATACATTTTATGTGGCAACATGGTTTTGGATTCGCTGGTTATTTTCCTTCTAATTTATATTGTACCACCACCCCAAAATTACCATCAGAAAAAACAATGCCGGATGAGATGATTAATAGTTGGAATTGGTATATGCTATTTAAAAGAAATGACAATGAAAAATAAAGTAACCTTTGTAATACCTAGTAGAAACAATTTAGAGTTTTTACAATTAGCATACCAATCAATACGTAATTTAAGTACTAAACATGAAGTATTAGTATTAAATGATGCTAGCACAGATGGTACTCAAGAATGGATAAATAATCAAAAGGATCAAGACTTAATAGTACACCATAACCCAGGACCAGAAAGAATTGGTATTGTAGGGATGTTTGATAAAGGGATTGAAATGGCACGTACTGATATTATTATAGCCTTTCATTCAGATATGGTGGCTTGTAAAGATTTTGATGTAAATATTTTAAAACATTTAGAAAAAGGAAAAGTAATAACAGGTACAAGAGTAGAACCACCACTCCACCCTGATGGGCCTGAAAAAATACTAATGAATTTTGGTATTGAGGTTGAAGAGTTTAATATGGAGAAATGGTATAACGAAAGTGAGTTATTAAAAAATGAAAGGGTAACAGAAGGTATATTTGCTCCCTGGTGTATGTATAAGGAGGATTTTTTATCAATTGGTGGTCATGATGAATTATTTGCTCCACAGTCTAAAGAAGATTCTGATTTATTTAATAGGTTCCATTTAAAGGGTTATAAATTTATTCAACCTTGGGATGCATTAGTTTACCATTTCACTTCTCGTGGATCTAGATTTAATAAACATGCTGGAGGAGCTGCGGGGCAAAACTCAGAAGAATGGTTACATACTACAACTAAAAATGGTCGTAATTTTATTCGTAAGTGGGGACATTTTATTAAACATGACCATTTAATGAAACCAATAATACCCCCTAAATATGATATTGGTCTTATTGTTAAGAATTGTAATGCCTCTTTATTACATGCTTTAGAACCATGGTGTGATACTATCTATATCGAAGATGATATGCAAGTACTTACCATTGATTACTTTGAAAAAGAGAAGAATAATACTTTATATGATTTAAGTGAAAGAATAAAACCTTATGATAATGAAAAACAAAATGAAATATTAGTTAATATAGATGGTAAAACATTTAATGAAGAAGATTGGAAAATAATAATGCAACTACCAGAAATTATTAAAGATAGTGGAAGTGTAGGCAGTTTTCAACTAAATAATATTAAAATTGATATAATCCAAATGAATGAGTATCAAAATAACTTAATTAATATTACGTCTTTTTAATTAGAATTTTTTCCATATATTTATATATTGTAATTTAAATTTAAATAAGAAGAAATAGATCAATTTAATAGTTAAAAGTAATAGAAAATATGAAAATGATTCCGTGTATTAAATGTGGAGAAGATATGCCTGAACTAAGATTAACTCAATATGGTTATAAGGTATGCGTTAATTGTTCCACTGTAAGTACTAAACGTGGTATACCCATCACAAAGGGTTCAGGTGATCATACTTGGACTGAAACTGTGATAATGGAAGAAGACCAATATGAATCTTTTGTAAGCTCAACGGCTAAAGAAAGAGGTACTAGTGACACCACAGTAACATTTAAACTAAATTAATGCCCAAGGCAAAACCCTTATCTAAAGAACAAATATCAGCAGCACAAGCAAAGACTAAGTCTAACATGGCTGCAGCAAGATATCTTCATGTGTCATATCAACATTATAAAAGATATGCTAAACTATATAAGTTATTTGAGGGGCATAAAAACCAAAGTGGTAAGGGTATACCTAAATTTTTAAGAGGTCCTAAAAAAATGCCTCATATGTTAGAGATAATTGAAGGTAGAATAGCGGCTTCATCCTTTGATCCTAATAAACTTAAGTACGCCTTAATAGAACAAGGATATTTATTAGAAGAATGTGCTGTATGTGCTTTTAAAGAAAGAAGGGTACTTGATTATAAAATGCCTTTATTATTACATTTTCAAGACAACAATAGCAACAATTATAGTTTAGACAACGTTCAGTTATTATGTTATAATCATTATTTCCTTAATGTTGGAGATGTTTTTAATGAGAAAGATGTAAAACAAATAGAATCTAAACAAGAACATTTTGGTACTAGTGAAAAAGTAGAATGGGAAGTCGATGATTATCATTTACAACGTTTAAAAGAATTAGGTTTAGACGGAGATGATGATGATGATCCTAACCAATATATAAGTAGAGTATAAATGAAAAAAATAAAGTCATTAGATAAAAAACATCATAAGATTACTAAGGACTATGATAAACAAAAATCAAAACATTTAGAAAAACTTGCGTCAAAATCCTTGGCTAATGACGAAAAGTTTCGTAGATTACATGATAAGAAAATCAAAGGTGATTTCTTAAAAAACTTTTAATTATGGAATTTAAACATAAATGGGAATTTGATAGTGAAGATGAAATTCAAGACATCTTTACTTATGGTAGAAAAGAACTAAACGATTTAATCGTGGATACTGCCCTAGATAATTTACACACTGAAATTGAAAATATACCAGTATTATCTATTTTTACTAAAGATACAGATACTCTTTATGATATTATAATTGAACGTCCTGATATGATAGAAACATTAGAACAAAATCTTGTATCAATGGAAGAGTATGAAGATTATGAACGTTGCTCTAAAATTATTAATGCTATAGATTATCTTAAATCCAAATAAATATGAAATTATTAATATCATTGTATATTGTTGTAGCTACTGTCTATAATGCTGTACCTTCACAAACAGATTCAACTCCATTAATAACAGCTTCTAATAAACAGATTGATGCTAATAACCCAGGTAAACATAGGTGGATTGCTGTATCAAGAGATTTAGAAAAGCACGGATTTACTTTTGGAGTAGAGGTATGTGTTGAAAATGCTGGTAAAATGGATGGTATATGGGTTGTTGAAGATAGAATGAACAAAAGATTTACTAATAAAATAGATTTTTTGGTTGACAACGAAATAGTATTAGGTAAATGGGAAGGAGTAATATTAACCCTCAATTCAGAAAGAGAAGGTAATTAATCTTTAAATTATAATTTATATTTATAATAAAAATA
>Ga0209532_1001898_pt1 | contig 15444 bp, 11 predicted proteins | sample COG_02_FD_184746 | JGI IMG/M metagenome (GOLD analysis project Ga0209532, IMG submission 184746) | Pelagic Microbial community sample from North Sea - COGITO 998_met_02 (SPAdes) (version 2) | ecosystem: Environmental > Aquatic > Marine > Neritic zone/Coastal water | place: Helgoland, sampling... | reverse complement strand
GGCTTGTGTTATTCACGGAAAGAGATCCGGAACCACTTATTTTAGTCCATGTCCATATTAGCGTGTCTTGCAGAGCGACTGCGGGAATACTCGAAACAAGATCAAAGGAGCTTGTTCCGCAAAATGTAATTGTAGTGCCTGAAACGACATTCCCTTGATCGTCTTTAATCTGTACTTGTGCAGATGTGTTCAAGGCGATAAGTAAAAAGGCACTAATTAGAAAGACTTGTTTATCCTTCCACTTACAATTCACCGAGGCGTTCATCATGGACCTTAGAAAAGTCTTGATAATGAACCAAATCTTAAATTCTGCGAAAGGTACGCCGGGTAAATTATGGTTGGTTGGGATGTTTTTCAAAGTCAAGTAGACTGAATTTAAGCGAATTATATCCAGTTAAGTTTATGGTTTTGTTGTTAACAATTTAAGGAAATTAACAAAGTGCATGCGGAGATGTTTTTTCTAGGGTGACTGGTACTTATCAATAATTGTTAACTTTCATTTAAATCCAACAATAAACCGCTCATTATGAAAATGTTAATCAATTTAATAGTCTCAATTGCTCTTTTGCCAGTAGCATTATTGGCACAATCGGAAACTCAAATTGCTGAAATTGAACTTATCGATACGGGATTCATTGAAGTCATCGAGGTGCTACCAGATTCTTTTCCTAAGATTGAATTGGTCCTACGTGTTACTGATCAAAGACAAAATCCAGTTTGGAATTTATCTAACGATGGTTTCACTATGATTGAGAATGGTAGGTCCACAGAAATATTGAATGTATATCAGATTTCTAAGGATAAGTCTATAAATATTGGGTTGGTTCTTGATGAGTCGGGTTCTATGGAAATAGATGAAAGTCAGTTATATGATGCGTATGGAAATGCTGATTATTTTATTGCTGAATTAAAAAAATCCTGTTAATGACGACCTGCAACGTGCTACCGAATTAGACGTAAACAATAATAAAGATACATGTGTATTTTGAACTATGAGTTATTAAAGTTAGTCCATGTCCTCTTCATTCCAATTTTTATCGATGGAATTGAATGCCTCGATCAGTTTAGAGTTGTTAAATGTGTTAGATCGCTCATCCATGATTTCCACTTCATTTAAAGGTGAACTGAATTTTTCTTCTAATTCTGGGCTCTTAGTATTTATAACAATTTGGTTAACTGATTGACCATACCTCGGAAAATCTTCACAAGCGTATGCAACTTTGACCATTTCAAAGAAATCATCATAAGTAATTTTCGTGTAACCAGAACTTCCCCATTCGCTTCCCCACGAGTTTATTATTTCGAACACGCCTCCATGTAAATTATCATCGTATCCAATCACGACGACCGCATGACCATATTTTAGATTTGCTTTGTCATAACTACTCATTTTGTACAAATAGCCGGCTTTTTCAAATGAATTGGGAATCATAAGTCCTACTACTACTGGCATCCCCTCATTCAAAGCGGTTTTAAGTTGATCATTACTACGAATAGCATAAACTTTGTCGAAGGCTAGGTTACTCGCTGAGACTCGGTCCTCGACAAGTGAATTAGGATAGAAATTTTTGGATGTCGATTCACATAAAATGGTTTCTGAGAAAGGATAAAAGTTGGGATATTCAACATCTGCAATTGGTACAAATCCTTCATTCAGCGCAAAATTAGCTGCCTTCTCCATAATTAAACCTTGGTTGCATGAATAGTCGTCATTTTCCGCTAACTCATAATACATATACCAAGGGGAGAAATGTAAAAGGCTTATCTCATCAGGATCGGTTACTCCATATTTTTTTGCTGTAGTAATGGTTTTTGCCATACAGAATGAATGCGCAACACAATCTGAGAGTCCTTGTGGATACAATAGACTTGGTGTGAATTGTTTTAGACTGATCGAACTAGGCAGATAAGCCCGAGTGATTGCTATTTCTTCTCTATCATTAAATGCATCAATATCAAAGAGTGCTCCCTGAGCATAAGTAGATTGTGCCCAAATGAGTAAACTACCAACAATTAATTTTTTCATTATTCTATTTAATAATTAAATCAAAACTGTATACTAGGGAAGGGTCGACATTTCTTGCCTTCAAGGAACCCCTAGTCGCATTAAAAGCTTGTTCAACATCTTGTAATTTAGTCAATTCCTCGTAAAAAGTATCAAAATACAATGATGCTCCTTCATCATCTACTTCCCAAAAGCTTGCTATTACAGCATCGGCGCCTTGACCAATAAAAGCTTTTGGCAGGTTAATTGAAAAGTTATTCAATCTGTTGCTGCCTTTCCCTGAGTTACAAGCTGAGAGAATAACTAATTTACAATTGAATTCAGGAGTACCTATTACATCACCAATGTCAAAATGTGTTGAAAAATAAGTCGAGCTATCTCCATTTTGAACAAAGTGATTTGCACTGTCGAGAACTAAAAACGAGCTAGAATTGGGGGAGAAATGATTAGGAATAAAACTCGCATGGGTAGCAAAATGAACGATTTCTTCTTGTGCTAAACATTGATAGATTTCAGAAATGGATGTACGTTTCTCTATATGCTTCAATCTCGGTACATGTTTTTCTATGTTTCTTACCTCTTTTACTGTGCCATTCAGCTGAATCCAATTAGACTTGGTTGAACCTCGTGTCCCAAAAATTCGACTGTTTTTATTGGGAAGACCGCTGTCATAATCAAGGTTGTATATTGCCGCAATTCGAGGTGAAGCAGTAAAACGAATTGGAGCTGTGTTAAAAAGACTATTACTAACTGTAAGAAAATAAGGTGATTGTTTAATTCCTTGAATTCCATCATTTACTATGGTCCAGTTCAGCGATGAGTACTCTCCATCGGCAATTATTTTAATTCTTTCACCTGGATATTTTTCGACTAAATGAGTAAGTCCGCCATTGTATAATAGATCTACGATAAAATAACTATAAGGATTCCAATCACCTCTTCTGAAAGACGTGTTTGCCCTAGAAACAGCTTGAAACATTGGTTCGGACTCCTGGAGGTTTAATATTTCTGGTCCGTGAACGAAGCGGTTTATGAAAAGGGAATCATTGGTGATACTAATAGAGAATGATCCGCCTCTTTGGTTGGTAACATAGTAAATGGGGTTCAAACATTCCATTGGGCCGTCAAAACCCCGAGCAGTTCCTGTAGGAGATAATATTTGGTTATTAACATGCCGAATGAAAAATATTGAAGTCACTAGAAAATTGACATAATGGTTTTTTCTGTCAAATTTCAATTCTTCAAAGCTGTTCCCAAAAAGGCTGTTAAAAATAGAATTAGATAATGCTTCTAAGTTCCTGCTATAAGTCCGTTTTATTGAGTATCTGTTATAAATTGTTTGTAGTAGTTGTACTTCAATGAGTGAATTAAGTGCTTTCCATGAGTGAATTAAACAGTAACCTTGAGAAGAAGGACTGTTTAATAAAGCAATTAGATTCTGAATGTAGAGCGGTTCCTCATCAAGTAACATTTTATAGAACTCGGTGCCCAATGAAGGAGATTCTTCTATTATATATAAAAGAAGTCGGGTAGAGTCTATGAAGTTTTCAGTCAATTCTCGTGTTTCAACGTCTATATCTGTCCCATAATTAAATTCCATGAACTTCTCACCTAAAGATTCTCTTAATATCCCTGAAAATAGGTCAGTGTATATCCGGAACTCTAAAATATCGTAATATGCTGTAAATCCTCTAGCAATATCAATTGGGTCAAAGTCTGACAATATTTTTTTGGTAGCCCGTCGATCTTTCTTTTTTACGGCTTTTTTTATTGTATGATTAATAAGTGAGTCGTATTGTCCCTCGAATATTACCTTGATTTCATTGGTTAAATATCGCCGGTCATTTTTAATCATCGTTAATAAGTTCATACAAGAGTTCTTAAGTTCAGAAGGGGTTAGCCCCAAGTCATGACTTATTAAATATCCGCTACTTAAAATTGATTCTAATTGAAAAGAAAAAGGAAAATTAACTGAATCTATACCGAGACTGCCAGTTGACAAGTTGACATTACGGTATGAAAAAAGCTTAAAGATGTCATTCCTATCAATTTCACATACAGAGTCAATAATCCAATTGCCTTGCGCAGGTATAAATCTTTGGAGACTAGAATCTATGGTACCTCCATAAATTCCATCTTCAATGAAGTAGTTCTTAATATCATTTAAATAAAGAACTGTCGAGTCGAATTCTGAAAGACTTAATATTTCAATTAAACTATCAGCGAGCATTAATGATTTTCTAGCCTCCATAAAATCCATCGCATAACCATACTTCGTCCATGCATCCATTTCCAGTGCTGATATAGAGTAATGATCATAGGGTAACTTATTAATGGATTCACGGACATGAAATATGGTTGGATTGAGACTGGATGGTACTGGATTTAAATCAATATCCATAGAGGCTGATATTGCTAAATTCAAGTGAAATGCGAATAGATGCTTCGTAGACTGAAGTTTTATGTTTTTGAGTAGGATGTCGTGATTTGAGGCGACTACCATCTGCTTATAGACTTCTGGTATAGAGAACCAATTGTTTAAAATTATCTCACAGTTTTCAATAATACTATCAACATCATTTTTACTTGACAGATGGATTAGCTTTTTAGTGAGATTGGTATCGGTTTGTAAGTAGTGTCTCTTATAATAGTGCTGCGCATTAATGCCTAATGATAAGATAGTTAACAATATTACTAAATGGTATTTCAAATGGCCGATGTCATTAATGTATAGCTGTTTCTAGCCTTACCTTTTCCTTAATACCCTTGAAGATAAACAATCAAAACAAGATTTTGATTGTTTTGAAAATTCTGGTCACCTTTTAATTTACTCATTGATGAGCTTTAATCCTCTTTGACTCCCTTGATTCTATAAAACAGCCATATCCAACCGAATTCTTCATGGTCATTTAGGTCCATTTCAAAAGCTTCAATTTGAATTGGGTCAACGACAACTAGGTAATAGATAGAGTCTTGATGATCGCTTAATATTTTGTTTCGGACGCTCCAATCGGGATTAAAATACTCAGCCTTCACATTCCAACCTTTATCTGCATAGCTGAAAGTTGTTTTCCAGTTTAATCCTTCTTCCCAAACGGTATCCGGCAGCATTTGATATCCACCTGTGTCTAAACTACTGAAGTGTACCTGCAACATAGAGTCTTGATGTTCAATATAAGTAAATGAATCTCCGGGAATATCAAAAGTGTATCGTGTTACCCTGCCTATCCATTTACCTGAAAAATCGAAATCCTCGTCTACATTGGTCGGATTATTTGAGCTAGTTTTGGGTGCGTAATCAGCTGTATCAACCGTTTCTTTCATGTATGAAATCACAACCAAAGGTGGGTCAAAATCAAAATCTATACGAACGAAAACCTCTTCATAGATCACAATGCGATCACCCTCCAAGTAATCTTCGTTCCAGGCTGAACCCAAGATGGTGTCAGTAAATCGATTTACAGCATCACCTATATCAGGGTTATCCTGATAAAACATATTATGCGCATAGACTGAATCCAATTCAAAGGAATTCCAGTCTCTGTAAAGATCTCGCGCTATAGTACCATCAATTACTGACTGATAGTCGTATGCATAGATGATATTCTGAGTATTGATTTCACCCATCTTACTCCAGAAGTAACGCTGAATTCCCTCTATGGTGTCTTGATAGGCGCTTGAGGAGTCTGGATAAACATATTCCCAATTTAAAAATGGTGTTCGCGAAATTTGGGACTTAAAGACATCATTTGTTTGGGATATAGCAGAAATTGGAAACAATATTGCTAAAAATAACATCTTCATAATAGGTATGATTTAGAGGTCCTAATAATTAGAACACCCATTTATTTCATTTATTGTAGGAAAGAAATTAATAATGACACCTATTCTACTTAACGACTTACTCCAACTTCGTGATCTATCAAACGTCAAGATCAGATTTAATCTGATGTTTGAAGAGAATTGGAATCCTATTGAGCTTTTTCAAAACGGCCAAACCGACCTTATGTTAAAAGGGCAATATTGGAATTACGCAAAACGGAAATCCTTCAAGGAAGGACAAATCACAATAGGTCTTGTGAGGATCAATCCAAAAGAGGATAATTGGCTCCTTTTTCACGTAGGAAAGGTCAGCAGAGACCTTGGGATACAAAACGGCATGGGATATGTGTTTGAGCCTTTATCAGACTATCAAAAATATGTTGGTAGAGTAATCGTGAGATATAAAAATACTGTTCAAACAGTAATTAGGAACGCTGAATCTGTCATTGATGATTGTCTTGTTGCTGAAATTCTACCCGATATCTATGATCAAGATTTATTCCCAGGCTATGAAAAGGTATCCGTTAAATGGAAAGACTTACAACGAGTACTTCATAAACAGACCTGGAAGACGGCATTAGAAAACCAAAAAGGTGTTTATCTTATAACTGATGCCTCCAATGGCAAACAATATGTAGGATCAGCATACGGAGAAAAGATGATGTGGGGTCGCTGGCAAAGCTATATCACTAATGGACATGGAGGAAATACCTCATTAAAGGAACTAAGCTTCGACCACATTAAAAACCATTTTACCTACAGCATATTGGATATCTACAAATCCTCAACCAACGATCAAGTAATAATTGATCGAGAGTCCTGGTGGAAGGAAGTATTAAAGTCACGTGAATTTGGATACAACAACAACTAATACTTTCAAAAAGGCGGAAAAGGCAACCCTATAACCCCAATAGTTAACACCACATCCGCCTTTTGGGGGCACCAAGTATTTCTATATCTTACCTCGACGTTATTTGACGTTAATCTCTAAACCAATAATTGCATGAGTAAATTGACCATAAGTCAATTAGAGCAGTATTTATCTAAAGCTGCATGGATCCTTAAAGGACCTGTAGACGCATCAGACTTTAAGGTTTACATCTTTCCTCTTCTCTTTTTTAAGCGGCTTTCAGATGTATATGATGAAGAAACTGCCATCGCACTTGAAGAATCAGGTAATGATAAAGAGTACGCAGCACTGCCAGAGAATCACCGTTTCAATATACCGGAGGGGTGTCATTGGAATGATGTTCGTGCAACCACCACAAACGTTGGTCAATCCTTAGAACAGGCTTTTCGGGGCATTGAAGAAGTTAATCAAGAGAAGCTTTACGGCATCTTCGGAGATGCACAGTGGAGTAACAAGAATAAACTGAGTGACCGCCTGCTGATTGACCTAGTGGAACACTTCTCAATGTATATCTTAAGCAATGAAAGTGTAGACCCGGATATGCTGGGTAATGCCTACGAATACCTTATTAAGCATTTCGCGGATCTAACCAACAAAAAAGCCGGTGAGTTCTACACGCCTAGAAGCGTCGTACACCTGCTTGGATTGATACTAGATCCAAAGCCTGGTGATACTGTCTATGACCCTGCTTGTGGAACGGGCGGTATGCTATTAGAATGTGTAGATCATCTAAAGGATACGGGTGCAGATTACCGCACACTTAAGCTGTACGGTCAAGAGAAGAATCTAACCTCCAGTTCCATCGCTAGGATGAACATGTTCCTGCATGGTATAGAAGATTTTCAGATTGCACGTGGTGATACTCTGAAGACTCCAATGTTCTTTGAAGGGGATACACTAAAAAAATTCGATTGTGTAATTGCCAACCCTCCGTTCTCATTAAAAGATTGGGGCGCTGAAAACTGGGGTAATGATCCGTATGGTAGAAATATCGCAGGCGTACCTCCTAAAGGCAACGGAGACATGGCTTGGGTGCAACACATGATTAGCTCAATGAATGAATCAGGGAGCATGACCGTAGTGCTTCCTCATGGAGCTTTATTTAGAAAAGGTGCTGAAGGGAAAATACGCCAAGCATTACTAGAGAAAGATCTCATTGAAGCTGTGATTGGTGTAGGTCCAAACATCTTTTACGGGACTCAATTGGTTGCTTGTGTGATGGTCTTTAGAAAGAATAAAAGTGCCGACAAGAAAGGAAAAGTACTCTTTATTGATGGTGCTGATCAGGTACGTGTCGGTCGCGCACAAAACTTCTTAGAAAAAGAGCATGTAGAACAACTTTATCAGTGGTACAAAGCCAACGATGAAGTAGAGAACTATGTCCATGTAGCCACTTTAGAAGAAATCAAGGAGAACGACTATAACCTTAACATTCCGCTCTACGTAGAAAAGATTATCGAGGACAACCTGCCCTCTGTAGAGGAGGCTATGGAAGACCTCAAACAAGCTTGGCAGGCATCACAGGAGGCTGAGCAGCGTTTTAAGTCCATCTTAAATAAGTTTATCCAATGACCCAACAAGAATTAGAAAAATACCTCTGGGGAGCAGCCACGATTTTGCGGGGTACTATTGATGCTGGAGATTATAAGCAGTACATATTTCCGTTACTGTTTTACAAGCGTATCTGTGATGTGTATGATGAAGAGTTTGAACGAGCACTTGAAGAGAGTGACGGTGATATGGAGTATGCTGCGTTTGACGAAAACCACCACTTTCAAGTTCCTGAAGTCGCGCATTGGAAGACTGTACGACAAACAACTACTAATGTTGGTCAGGCACTTCAATCCGCGATGCACAAGATTGAACAGAAGAACCCAGAAATGCTTGCGGGAATATTTGGAGATGCCAGCTGGACGAACAAGGATCGCTTGAGTGATGAAACACTCACCAACTTAATAGAGCATTACTCAACTGAGGTTTTGAATTCCAGCAATATCCCAGACGATCAATTGGGTAATGCCTATGAATACCTGATTAAAGAATTCGCTGACGACAGTGGTCATACTGCAGCAGAATTCTACACAAACAGAACAGTGGTGAAACTTATGACCAAGATCATGGATCCAAAGCCAGGAGAGAGTGTGTACGATCCTACATGTGGCTCTGGCGGGCTTCTTCTTAACTGTGCTTTACAACTGAAGGAAGAAGGTAAAGAATACCGCAACCTCAAATTGTACGGTCAAGAAATCAATCTTATCACCTCTGCGATCGCTCGTATGAACATGTTCTTACACGGGATCCAAGATTTTAAGGTAGTACGAGGAGATACATTGGAGCGACCTGCTTTTATAGAGAATGATGAACTTAAAAAATTCAATGTCATCTTAGCCAACCCTCCCTATTCCATCAAAAACTGGGATAGAGAAAGCTTTGTCAATGACCCTTACGGAAGAAATATCTGGGGAATCCCTCCACAAGGCTGTGCCGATTATGCTTTTCAACAGCATATACATAAAAGCTTAAATAGTCAAAATGGCCGCTATGCAATTCTTTGGCCTCATGGAATTCTTTTCAGAGAAATGGAATCCGATCTGAGAATTAAAATGCTCGAGGAAGATGCTGTTGAAGCGGTAATAGGATTAGGCCCAAGTTTATTTTACAACTCTCCCATGGAGGCCATGATTTTAATCGGAAACAATAATAAACCTGAAGAGAGAAGAGGAAAAATACTCTTTGTAAACGCCAAGGAAGATGTGAATACTGACAAAAGGCAAGCCTGGATGACAGATAAACAAATCAATAAGGTTTACGAGTTGTATAAATCCTTTGAAGAGCAACAATCTTATTCAGCAGTGGTGGACGTAAACGAGGTTTTGTCCAAAGGAGGAAATATGAATATCAGTTTTTATGTACAGTCCTTGAAAACGAATAATCGCGAAAGTTTTAGCGAAGCCCTAAACTCTTGGGAAGATGCATCTACCCACCTAGAAAATTCTATGAACCAACTTTTAAAAAACTAAATCAATGAGTACCAGAGAAATGTTCATTGATAAGTCATCCTGGACTGTAACAAAATTCGGGGATGTTGCCATTCAGCAAAAAGTCAATGTTAATAGAGAAGATACATCTTTAACTAAGTATGTGAAAGGAGAGCACATGAGCTCCGAAGACATTCATCTTCGAAGTTGGGGGGAATTGCAAGACGAATATTTAGGACCGGCATTTATCCGTTATTTTGAAGAGGGTGACATTCTATACGGATCAAGAAGAACTTATTTAAAGAAAGTTTCAATTGCCCCGTTCGAAGGGATTACTTCCAACACGACATTTGTTATCAAAGCAAATGAAGAAAAAATTGACAAACGTCTACTACCTTTTTTAATGCTCTCAGATGGATTTACGGAACACTCCATTATGCATTCCAAAGGCAGCGTAAATCCTTATATCAATTGGAAAGATCTGGCCAAGTATGAATTCCTCCTACCACCAAAAGACCAACAAGGTGAGTTAGCCGAATTGCTCTGGTCGCTTAATGACCTTTGTAGGTTGAATAATCTGGTATTTGAAAAAACGGAAGCCTTCAAACTAGCATACACAGAGAACTTTGTTCATGATTATCGTATGGAATCAAAGATCTCGCTCTCAAAAGCCTTATCAATTCCAGAAAAAACGAAGGCTGTAACAATTGATAGAAACAAAATCTTAACTGTTCGACTACATAGAAAAGGGGTTGTTAGAAACGAATCCACTCATGGATTAAAATTAGGTGCCACAACATATTTCCACAGAAAAGCAGGACAGTTTATCTATGGTAAACAGAATTTACATAATGGAGCATTAGGAATAGTTCCTGAAGAATTAGATGGATTTGTTTCTTCATCAGACGTTCCAGCTTTGGATATTAATGAAAAGATAATTGAGCCACAATTTCTGATAACATATCTTGGAAGAACATCCTTCTATAAACACTTGGAAAAATATTCAGCCGGCTCGGGTTCAAAAAGGATTTCAGAAAAAACGCTAAGAAGCGTCAAGATTGATCAATTTTCTTTAGAGGATCAACAAGAGTTCTTAGTGCAGAATAATACTATTAAGAAGAGTCTAAAATCACTACAAGAAAATATAAGCTCTTTATCAGATCTTGAGAAATCAATCATCAACCAAATCTTCTAAACCATGTATTTTAACGAGCTTAATACCGTAGAGTATCAGGTGGTTCACCGAATGAGTGGGCTAGACCTGAATACAGGAGCCCAAGCTGCTGAGCTTGGGGAAGGATATGGTATTGAGTGGTGTTATAAGTCACCTGACGATTTAGGACGCAGTGATGAATCCAAGGTTCTCTTATTAGACGAATTACGTTCTAAAATTGACCAGCTCAATCCACTTCTAGAAAATGATCGCCATAAGATTGATCAGGTCATCTACGAGCTGAATTCAATACTAATTAATGTGCACCACCAAGGATTGGTGCGCAGTAACGAGAAGTTTCTGCAGTGGCTTACTGGTGAGAAGACCATGCCTCTAGGAGAGAATGGCAAGCACATTAGTATTCATCTTATTGATTTCGAGAATTCTGCCAATAACAGCTACACCATCACTAACCAGTTTAGGGTATTAAGCGCGCAGCGCGAAACCAAGATTCCTGATGTAGTACTCTTCATTAACGGAATACCTGTTGTCGTAGGAGAAGCTAAAACTCCTGTCAACAGCCGTGTCTCTTGGATGGACGGTGCGCAAGAGGTACACAAGGTGTATGAAAACACTGTAAGGCAACTCTTTGTACCCAACATACTGTCGTTTGCCACAGAGGGTAAAGAGCTCTTCTACGGCGCTGTGGGCACTCCTATCATGCACTGGGCACCTTGGCGTGTAGACAGTGACGATGCTGTAGCACAAGCGTTAGGATTAGCTGAAGTGGGTAATAGACTGCAAGACCTCTTACAACCTTCTAGGCTTCTGGACATCCTAAAGAACTTTACGCTCTTCAGTAATAATAAGGGCAAGCGCATCAAGATTATACCGCGCTTCCAACAGTATGAAGGAGCCAACCTAATTGTGGAACGGGTTAAAGAGGGGTCCATTAAGAAAGGGCTCATTTGGCATTTCCAGGGGTCTGGCAAATCACTACTTATGGTCTTTGCCGCACAAAAGCTGCGCAGAACACCAGAGCTAGAAGCTCCCACAGTTATTGTATTGGTAGATCGTACTGATCTGGACACTCAAATCTCAGGGACGTTTAATGCTGCAGATGTAGCCAACACGGTAACTACTGATAGTATACGTGACCTTCACACCATGCTTTCTAACGGTACGCAGAAGATCATCATATCGATGATTCATAAATTCAGGGATGCACCTGAAAAAATGAATACCCGTGAAAATATCATCGTGTTAGTAGATGAGGCACATAGAACACAAGAAGGTGATCTGGGAAGAACCATGCGTGCAGCACTCCCTAATGCCTTCCTTTTTGGCCTGACTGGAACTCCTGTAAACAAAGCAGACAAAAACACCTTCTGGGCCTTTGGTGCGGAAGAAGATACAGAAGGCTACCTAAGTAAGTATACCTTCCACGATTCTATTCGTGATGAAGCCACCCTACCCCTTCACTTTGAACCTAGACTTGTAGATGTTCATGTAGATAAAGAAACTATAGATCAAGCCATGGAGGACTTTGTAGAGGCACAAGGTCTTTCTGACGAAGAGGCGGACGCCCTTAACAAGAAGTCTGCCCGCATGTCCGCCTTTTTGAAATCTCCTGAAAGGGTCAATAAGATAGTATCAGATATTGCAGCGCACTACAAAGAGAAGGTAGCACCGCATGGTTTCAAAGCCATGATTGTCACGCCCGACCGCCATGCTTGTGTGCAATACAAAGAACAATTGGACCAGTACTTCCCAGAGAATGCTTCACGTATTGTCATGTCCACCACCGCAAACGACGACGTAGACTTCAAGAAGAAGTGGGGTATGGATAAAGGCGAACAAGAGAAGGTGGTAGAAACCTTCAACGACGCTAAGTCTGAGCTTAAGTTTCTCATCGTTACTGCCAAGCTGCTAACGGGGTTTGACGCACCCATTCTCCAGACAATGTACTTGGACAAGTCACTAAAGGACCACACCCTCTTACAGGCTATCTGTAGAACGAACAGATTGTATAGGAACAAGTACTTCGGTCGTATAGTAGACTACTTTGGGCTCTTTGACGATACAGCCAAAGCCTTAGAGTTTGATGAAAAAACGGTAAAGACCATCATCACCAATCTCAGCCAACTTAGAGAAGAGCTGCCCGATGCTGTAGAAGCAGCACTGTCTCATTTCCCAGGAGTGGATAGGACTATTGAAGGTTTTGAAGGACTGGAAGCAGCACAGGAGGCCATTAAGGACGAAGACAAGAGGGACAAGTTCGCAGCAGACTTTAAGTACTTGGCTAAGCTCTGGGAGTCCCTCTCTCCAGACAATGTACTAAACCTGTATCAAGCCGACTTCAAGTGGTTGGCACAAGTCTATGAAAGCGTACGTCCTGTACCAGATAGCACTGGCACTTTATTATGGTATTCGCTGGGAGACCAGGTAGAGAAGTTGATGCAGGAGAACATTCATGTGGGTGAGATACACGACATGAAAGAATACTTACTGGATGCCGATGTCATTGAAGAGATCTATAACAACCCTAGCAGTACGAAAGCCAAGCAATTGGAGAAGATCCTTATCAAACGCTTCAAGAAGCACGCAGGAAACCCAAAGTTCTTAGCCTTAAGTGAACGATTGGAGGCCTTAAGAGATAAGGCCGAACAAGGACTCATAGACAGCATAGAATTCATCCAAGAGTTGTGTAAAATTGCAAAAGAAACGGTAGAGGCTGAAAAGGCGGAAGAGGAAGATAAGACTAAGACTCCTACCGCCGCCTTAACGGAGCTCTTTATGGAGTTAAAGACAGATCAAACACCAGCAGTAATAGAACGCATCGTAAAGGATATTGACCAGCATGTACGAATGGTAATGTTCCCTGGATGGCAGAACACTTCTAAGGGGGAACGCGACGTAAAGAAAAACCTTCGTAAAACCCTTTGGATCAAGTATAAGCTTAAAGACGAAGAGTTGTTTAACCGCGCGTATGCGTACATAGCGCAGTACTACTGATGTTTGAATTTGACAGTGTATATAACCGACGTCGTGATATCCATGCTTTGTATGGAGGGAATTGGCAGAGTGGTATATGCCCTTCTCGTTCGCACCCGTTTATTTTTATTTTTTCTGGAGGGAAAGGACATACTCATGGTTATTCGGATCTCTGGGTTAGCGATGATATCTATGCTTATACCGGTGAAGGTCAAGTGGGAGACATGGAGTTTACCCGGGGAAACCTCGCATTGCTCAACCATTTAGAATCTGGTAAAAGAATATTCTTCTTTGAAGCAGTTGGCAAAGGATTAGTGCAGTATAAGTCAGAATTAGAACTGCATGACTATGATTACGACCAAGGAAAAGATAGAGAGGGGAATGATCGGCAAATGATCATTTTCTATTTCAAAAAAGTTGGTGCCCAAATTCGCGTCGAAAAGCCCGAGAAAATTTATACCCAGCCAACAATCGAAACGCTTGTAACTGAAAAGGAAACAACTATCAAAAGCAGAGTGGGGCAAGGCGCTTATAGAACTAGCTTAATCTATCGATGGGATTCTAAATGTGCAGTGTCCGGTGTTGGAAAACAAGAGCTATTAATTGCTTCGCATATCAAGTCATGGAAGGACTCGGAAGATGATGAGCGAACAGATATAAATAATGGCTTGCTTTTAAATCCGACCTATGACGCCTTGTTTGATAAACACTTAATCGGTTTTGAGGATTCGGGTAAAATCATTTTAACCTCTAAAGTTTCTGATCAAGATTACGAAAAGCTTGGCGTTAGTACTTCAGACCGTATTCATTCTTTGAGCGCCGGGAATAAATCATACCTAGAGTATCATAGGAATCATTTGGGATAATGACGAATACCATTGAAGTAGTAGCCGCTGTGATCTTCCGAGAAGGGAAGGTGCTTTGTGTTCAAAGGCCGAGAAATACAAAGGAATTTATCTCTCTGAAATGGGAATTTCCAGGGGGCAAGATTGAGCCAGGTGAAAATCGAGAGCAAGCCCTTCGCCGAGAAATACTCGAAGAACTTGATGTGGAAATAGAGAACCTTGAGTATTTCATGACTGTAGAGCATACTTACCCTGATTTTCATTTAGTAATGCATTCCTATACCTGTTCCATAGCTAAAGGTGAGCCCGTGCTTAAGGAACATGTTGCATCGAAGTGGCTGCGTGTGGAAGAGTTAGATCAACTTGATTGGGCGGCAGCGGATATTCCAATAGTAGAAAAACTGATGAGCGGGAGAGGCTAGGGATTTTTTGCCTAGCGGCAAAAGAACCCGAGTGGAGGCCCTAACACCGAAACTTCGACAAAGCCATCCCAACCTTCGGTTAGTTTGGCTTTTTTCATTTCCGCCACCTACGCTGAAGTAAACTTCGCTTGTTGTCGTAAACGAAAAAAGCCACCCACTTTCGTGGATGGCTTTCTTTTCTCTTTTTCAGTTGTGGGCGATGAGGGATTCGAACCCCCGACCCCCTGCTTGTAAGGCAGGTGCTCTGAACCAACTGAGCTAATCGCCCTGAGCGGGTGCAAATATAATTATGAATTCTAGTTCTGCAACTACTTT
>Ga0209532_1001897_pt1 | contig 15449 bp, 8 predicted proteins | sample COG_02_FD_184746 | JGI IMG/M metagenome (GOLD analysis project Ga0209532, IMG submission 184746) | Pelagic Microbial community sample from North Sea - COGITO 998_met_02 (SPAdes) (version 2) | ecosystem: Environmental > Aquatic > Marine > Neritic zone/Coastal water | place: Helgoland, sampling... | reverse complement strand
TTTGAATACCAGATCGCAGGCCGCCTTAAACGCAATGCTCTGCTCAAAGTTGGGGCTCATGGCAATATAGTCGGCATCGCCGGCATTTTGACCATCGACTACAGCGGCCATACGCTTCAGCGTCTCGATGATCTGAGCTGAGCTGCAGATGCCATGGTGTAACCAATTGGCCATGTGCTGGCTGGAGATACGCAGCGTCGCACGATCTTCCATCAGGCCAACGTTGTTGATATCTAAAACCTTTGAACAACCCACACCCTGCTCTACCCAGCGAACCACGTAGCCCAGAAGGCCCTGAGCATTGTTGTCTAACTCAAGTTGGATCTCTGCGCCACTGAGTTTGCGATCGCCCAGCAAAGGAATGGTCAGTATATCGTCGACGCTGGCCATGTCTCGATTGGCCACCAACTCTTGCACAGATTCAACATCAACCTGATGGTAATGCATGGCATGCAGTGTCGCTGCAGTTGGCGACGGCACCCAAGCGGTATTGGCGCCAGATTTAACATGACCTATTTTGACTTCCATCATGTCTGCCATATTGTCCGGAATCGCCCACATGCCCTTGCCTATCTGAGCTTTACCCTCGAGGCCACAGGCCAGGCCGACATCTACATTGCGATCTTCGTAAGCGCTAATCCACGGCATCGCCTTTAGGTCAGCTTTAAGTGCAAAGGGACCTGCATGCATACTGGTATGAATTTCATCGCCGGTACGATCTAGGAACCCGGTATTAATAAACACCACGCGGCCTTTCGCGGCTCGAATGCACTCTTTTAGGTTGACCGAGGTGCGGCGCTCCTCGTCCATAATACCGACCTTAATCCTGTGTCGAGAAAGCCCCAGCGCATCTTCAATGGCATCGAATAGGTCATTGGTGAAGGTCACCTCTTCTGGACCGTGCATCTTTGGTTTTACTATGTAGCAACTGCCGGCTGTGGAATTGCGCAAACCGTCAGTGCGCTTAAGGTCATGTAATGAGATCAGGCTGGTGATCATGCCATCCATGATGCCTTCTGGAACCTCGTTGCCGTCGGCATCAAGGATCGCTGGATTGGTCATCAAGTGGCCAACATTGCGCACGAACATAAGGCTGCGGCCGTTTAGCGTCAGTTTTGATCCATCTTTTGCAAGGTATTCGCGATCTGGGTTCATAGAGCGGACAAAGCTCTTATCACCCCGAGTTATAGTTTCTCTTAGCGTGCCTTTATTGAGACCCAGCCAATTGCTGTAAGCCAGTGCCTTATCCTCAGCGTCGACGGCAGCAACCGAATCTTCGCAATCCATAATAGTAGTCAGAGCTGCTTCAAGCACTATATCCTTGATCCCAGCCTTGTCTGTAGCACCAATCTGATTGTTAGAATCTAGCTGAATTTCAATGTGCAACCTATTGTTTTTTAACAATATAGATGCGGGATTATCTGTGGTTCCCAGATAACCCTTAAACTGATCTGGATTGGCCAGATGGGCTTCTGAACCATCATCCAAACTTACCACTAGGTGCTGGTTTACGATTCGGTAGCCGCTGGCAGAGTGGTGGGAACCATTATCCAGAGGTACTGCGGTATCAAGTAATTCTCTTCCGTAATCAATTACTTTCTGGCCACGCACAGGGTTATAGGGCCCGACTTTTGCCGCGCCGTCTTCTTCAGAGATCACGTCATTGCCATAGAGGGCGTCGTAGAGGCTGCCCCATCGGGCATTGACCGCATTCAGAGCGAAGCGTGCATTCATGATTGGCACAACGAGCTGGGGGCCAGCCTGCTGAGCGATCTCGGGATCAACATTACGCGGAGTCACGCTAAAAGCGGGGCCTTCGGGAACCAGATAGTCGATACGTTGCAAAAAGGCTTTGTAGTCAGCAAAGTTGAAATCCTCGCGGTGCTGATGATGCCAGCCGTCAATTTGCGCTTGAAGCGCCTGACGCTTTTCAAGGAGATCGCGATTTATCGGCGAAAAATGACTGATGATTGACGAAAATGACGCCCAAAATTGATCAGGCTCAATGCCCGTTCCAGGGCAGATTTGCTCGTTGACCAGCTCATAAATAGGTTTTGCGATCTGTAATCCCGAGTGCTGGATACGTTCTGCCATGATTCTTTCTCCGCAGGTAACTAGATGTTTGAGCAGAGTCTAATCTCAACCCTGTAATAATCCAAATCTATGGATTCTATCTTTGCTATTCAGCATGGCTATAAGGCCCGCATGCTTACCGAGCAATCTCTGCTGACACATCCTTGATCATTTGGCGCAGCCACTTGTGCCCTGGATCCCTCTGCAAAAGCGGGCTCCAGACCATTTTTAGGCGCATTCTTGGTATCTCAAAAGGCGGGTCTAGAATCACCACTTTGGGGTTGTTCGCCATGGTTCGAGCCGCGATGGTGGGAATGGTAACAATTAAGTCATCCTGCTCACCAAGAAGCAGTGCCGCTTGATAATGCCGGGTAAAAACAGTGATCTCACGCTTGGCATCGAGCTTACCCAGCGCCTCATCGACCCAGCCCAATCGCTGCACGTCGTCAGAACTCATACCAACACCTACACCCATGCCCGTCTTGCTAACCCAGACGTGCTTGTGAGACAGATAGCTGTCGAGGCTCCAATTTTTAATCACATTGTTACTTGCACTCATCACGCAGGAGAAGCTGTCATCCCAAAGGTGTACTTGATGAAATGACTGTGGCAATGTGTCAAAGCGATTGATCACCAGATCCACCTTACCCCGTTCCACATCGTGAAAGCTCACGTCGCTTGGGGTCATGATATCCAGGCGAATATTTGGCGCTTCTTTACGCAACCGCGTTAGCAGCTGGGGTAATAGTGTCACTTCGGTATAGTCACTGGCCATAATGCGGAAGATCCGATCAGAGGCCGCGGCATCAAAGAGGGTCTTGGGTAATACAGCGATCTCGGCAGCCGCCAGAACATTGCGCACTAAAGGCTGCAGCTCTAGAGCCCGGTCAGTAGGCGTCATGCCATCGCTGGTTCTAACTAGCAGTGGGTCATCAAACAGATCCCGCAGACGCCGCAAACTGTTAGACATAGCCGGCTGACTTATCCCCAGCTCCTCTGCAGCACGGGTTACGTTGCACTCTCGCAGCAGTACATCTAGGTACACCAGCAGGTTTAGATCGACTCTCGCTATATTCATAGTAAAAATGCTCGCAATAGAAACTATCAATTAGATTTATAACGGTATCATACCTAAACTCACCGCACTGTCAAACGAACGGAATTCATTAAGAGGGTTTAAGCATGACCAATTTTTCAAATGATCTTGCAGCAGTTGCCAAACTAAAACAGCAACATGGCGGGAACTGGGACGCCATCAGCGCTGACTCTGCAGCTCGCATGCGCGCACAGAATCGCTTTCAAACCGGAATCGAAATCGCCAAGTACACCGCAGCAATTATGCGTGAAGACATGGCCGCCTACGATGCCGACTCATCTCAGTATACTCAGTCGTTAGGTTGCTGGCACGGTTTTATCGGACAGCAGAAACTGATTGCGATTAAAAAGCACTTCGGTACCACTAAGCGTAAGTACCTCTATCTTTCAGGTTGGATGGTTGCGGCTCTGCGCTCAGAGTTCGGTCCCCTGCCCGACCAGTCAATGCACGAAAAGACGTCCGTTGCCTCGTTGATTGCTGAGCTCTACACTTTCTTGCGCCAGGCTGATGCACGAGAACTAGGCGGTCTGTTCCGTCAGCTGGACGAAGCACAGGGTGATGCTAAGCAAGCCATTCAGGATCAAATTGATAACTTTGAGACGCATGTAGTGCCTATCGTTGCCGATATCGATGCGGGTTTCGGTAACGCGGAGGCCACTTACTTAATGGCCAAGCAGATGATCGAAGCCGGTGCTTGCTGTATCCAGATTGAAAATCAGGTGTCCGATGAGAAGCAATGTGGTCACCAGGATGGCAAGGTTACAGTGCCACACGAAGACTTCCTCGCCAAAATCAATGCCGTTCGTTATGCGTTCCTTGAGCTCGGTGTAGACGATGGCGTAATTGTTGCCCGTACCGATTCATTGGGTGCTGGCCTGACTAAGCAGATCGCGGTAACACGTGAGCCAGGCGATCTTGGCGATCAGTACAACTCTTTCTTAGACGTTGAGGAAATCACGCCTGCCGATATGAAGAATGGCGATGTGGTGCTAAATCGAAATGGCAAGTTAGTGCGTCCTAAGCGCCTGCCAAGTAACCTTTATCAGTTTAAGGCTGGTACTGGCGAAGCACGCTGTATCCTAGATAGCATCACGAGTCTGCAGAACGGCGCTGATATGATCTGGATCGAAACCGAGAAGCCTCACGTTGGCCAAATTGGCGCAATGATGGCAGAGATTCGTAAAGAGGTTCCCAACGCTAAGCTGGTTTACAACAACAGCCCATCGTTTAATTGGACTCTCAACTTCCGTCAGCAGATCTTTGACAGTATGAGTGAATCCGGTGTCGACATGTCCGCTTACGATCGTGCCGACCTGATGAATGTCAGCTACGACGAAACTGATCTGGCCGCTCTTGCCGACGACAAAATCCGTACCTTCCAGGCTGACTCTGCCCGTGAGGCTGGCATCTTTCACCACCTGATTACATTGCCCACTTATCACACGGCGGCACTGTCTACCGACAACCTGGCCAAAGAGTACTTCGGCGAGCAAGGCATGTTGGGTTATGTAGCAGGTGTTCAGCGCAAAGAGATCCGTCAGGGTATCGCCTGTGTGAAGCACCAGAACATGGCAGGTTCCGATATGGGCGACGACCACAAAGAATACTTTGCCGGTGAAGCTGCCCTGAAAGCATCGGGTAAAGACAACACCATGAACCAGTTCTAATGCCGGTTTCTGTGTGATCGAGAAGAGCGGCCTTAGGGTCGCTCTTTTTTTGCCTCCGCTTTTTTATCGCCAGCTTATGCCTCACAAGACTCTGATTGCACTCCAGCCTCACATTCCCGTAGGATGGGACAAACCAATAAGACTGCCTATGCAGTGTGAAACTCCCCTGGGGAACCTATGGCTATTGCGCGCAACAGTGTTTTGATCGGAACCACTGTACTACTAATCGGCGGTTTTTGGGCCTTTCCAAAAGTACAGAGCCTCTACCGCGCCGTGCACCTGTTCGACGCAGATCGCATTGTTGAAAACTTTCGCTCAGCCGACCAGCTTGGTGCAATCAGCACGATGAGCGCGTCCGCCCAGCCAAGGCTCTACACTCAAGGCACTGCAATTGAATTGCCAGAGGATTTTTTATTTGCTGGAGAACTCCTTAACACAGAGCAATTTTTAGCCGACTCCTGGACTACGGGACTGCTGGTAATCCAGAACGATCAAATCGTCTACGAGGCCTATACTCTCGGCCACAGTGAATCCACCCGCAGCATTTCCTGGTCCATGGCCAAGTCGTTTATTTCCGCCATGGTGGGTATCGCAGTGGATGAAGGCAGCATCGCCAGCATTGAACAAACCGTCGATACCTATGCTCCAGAGCTAAAAGGTTCAGGTTATGAAGGGGTGCGCATTAAAGATGTACTGCAGATGTCATCGGGAATCGACTTTAATGAAGACTACGCCGACTTTATGAGTGATATCAATCGCTGGGGTCGAGGCTTTGCACTGGGAAGCCCACAGGATGACTTTGCCGCCACCCTAACTCGTGGCCACGAGCCTGGAACAGTTAATCACTATGTCAGTATTGACACTCATGTCTTGAGCATGGTCCTGAGCCGCGCTACTGGGCAGTCTGTGACTGACTACATGCAGGAAAAACTCTACGAGCCTTTGGGTATGGAATACGACGGCTACTGGATTGTCGACGGCGACGGCACAGAGATGGCTCTCGGTGGACTTAATTTAACCTTGCGAGATTTTGCCAAGCTTGGATCGCTCTATTTACACCAGGGCGTGCTGGACGGCACACAGATTGTTCCGGCTCAATGGATCGCCGCATCGATAGTGGCCGACGCCCCGCACCTACAACCTGAACAAGATGACTTTGGTTATGGCTACCAATGGTGGTTGCCGCTCTCAGAGGACGGCGAATATATGGCAATGGGTGTCTATGGTCAGTATATTTATGTCAATCCAGCTAACAATAGCGTCATTGTTAAAGTTTCTGCCAACCCCTATTACAACGACCTCGACTATGTTCCCAGTAGTGACTTCAGCCACCTAGCCTTTTTTCGCAGCATGGGGGCAAGAGAGGCAGATTAATTCTTTAAAGTCGGTATAATCGCGATCTGCGTATACCCTCTAACACAATCAGTTTCGAGCGAGCTATCTTGAAAACAGAATTTCTTGGCAAGACCCTCTCAGGCCCTTTTACAGTGCCATCTGGAATCGTCACCACCGCGGTGCCTATTATCCAATATATGTTTGATCATATGCCGCAAATTGGTGTGATCACCACCAAGAGTGTCGGGCCTGTTCCCCGCGAAGGTAACCGTGAGCCGGTTTATAGCCAGTATTCCCCGGGAAATTTCGTCAATGCCGTTGGTCTGACCAACCCAGGCGCCCTAGTAGCTGCCGAAGCTATGGCAAAGCTGCGCATTCCCGAAGATCGTTTTTTACTGGTCTCCATTTTCGGTGGCAGTCTTGAAGAATTTGTTGAAGTGGCCAAGATCATGGCCCCAGTGGCCGATGGCTTAGAGCTCAATCTCTCCTGCCCCCACGCCAAAGGTTATGGTATGGCCATGGGTCAGGATCCAGAGATGGTGCGCGCTATTACCGCCGCAGTGAAAGCCGTGGTGGATATTCCAGTGATTCCCAAATTAACACCCAACACCCCTAATATTGGCGAGATAGCCCTAGCCGCTGCCGCCGGTGGTGCCGACGGCATCTGCGCGATCAACACTGTCGGGCCAGGCTATACCGCCTCTCACGGCCATGCAGTGCTAAGTAATGGCGCTGGCGGCATGTCAGGCAAAGGCGTGTTGCCTATTGCGTTAAAGTGCGTGCTTGAGATTCGCGCCGAGACCGATTTGCCGATTATCGGCTGTGGTGGCGCCAGTAGTGCCGCAGATGCGAGAGAATTTATCAATGCCGGCGCATCCATTGTCGGTATCGGCTCTGCCCTAACCGGTATGACCACAGACGAAATTGGCAGTTACTTCAATCAGCTTGAAGCGGACATGGCTTTCGACTCAGACAAAGCAGAAGCCCATATTCGCTACGACATCGATATGGATTATTCGCCAGTGGTGTTGGTGGAAAACAAACGCGTCTGCAACGATATCTGCGTTTTGACCTTTGATCGCAAAGTCAACATTCAGGCCGGTGAATTCGTTTTTCTATGGGTGCCGGGAGTTGGCGAAAAGCCCTTCTCAGCCCTCGCCGATGACCCCTTCCAACTCGCTGTAATCGATGTGGGTATCTTTACCCATGCGCTGATGGATCTAGAGGTGGGCACTGAAGTCTATGTGCGCGGCCCTCACGGCATCCCCGTGTCCCCAGCGGAAGATGCCAAGATTATGGCAGTGGCCGGCGGAACCGGTTTAGCCGCGGTGTACCAGCTAGCTCGAGACTTTGGCAACACTGAAGTATTTACCGGCGCTCGCACAGCCGAGCGGCTTTATTACCTTGATGAGTGTAAAAAAATCGCCAAGGTTCACGTGGCCACAGATGATGGCAGCGAAGGCTTTAAAGGGGTTGTCACTGAGCTGTTGCGCAGTCGTCTTGAACAGATGGATCAGCAGGAATTGGACAAGTTAGTGTTCTACAACTGCGGGCCTTCACCCATGGTGCACGCCGCAGCGAAAGTACAGCGCGAGTTCTGTCGCGATGACCAGATCTTTAGTGCGATTGATTATCTGACTAAATGTGGCGTGGGTATCTGTGGAGCCTGTGCTTCGCCAGACGGACGACGAATCTGTGTCGATGGACCCTTTATGCAGGGTACCCCTGAGAGGCCTCTAGAACTCTAAAGAATTAGCAGGTTATTGTTGCCCGGAGCAGCCCTCAAGTCTGTCATCCCTAAGCAATGAAGCAGTCGGGATGACAGGTTGGGACAATTAGCTTAATACAAGGTTTCACCCTTAGCAGCCATCGCACGCAATTTCGCAGTGGGTCTATACAGCTCACTAATATGGGCATATCTATCGCCGCGATCACAGACCTCCTGCAGACCAATCTCATCCATCCAGCGACAGACACCGCCGCGGAATGCCGGAAAACCAACGCCATAAATCAGCGCCATGTCCGCTTCAGCTGGCGAAGCAACAACGTCCTCTTCCAAGCAGTGAACCATCTCCATGGCCATGGCGATCATCAGGCGATCGACAATCTCATCCGCAGCCACCATCTTGGCTTCACCATAAAGATCGGCAAACATCTTAATCACATTCTGGTCAAGCGCCTTGCTTGGCTTACCCTTTTCATTCAATTCATAGCTGTAGTAGCCAAGACCATTTTTCTGACCCAGACGCTGAGCCTGATAAATAGCTTCAGTGGGCCATAGGTCAGCGGTTTTCTTAAAGCGCTCAGGCAAGCCATTGATCATCACTGGGTAGCAGTGATTAATTGTGTCAATGCCGATTACGTCCATCAAATAAGCCGGTCCCATTGGCAGGCCCCAACCTTCCATGACCTTATCCACTTGCTGAAAGTCAGCACCCTCTGAGATCATAATCTCAAGGCCAAAGAGCATGGCGAAGAGCACCCGGTTGACTAAGAATCCTGGGCAGTCGTTAACCACAATTGGCTTCTTGCCAAGACCCAAAGCATAAGCACAGACCGCTGCGATGGTTGCATCAGAAGTGTTTTCGCCGCGAATAATTTCAACCAGTGGCATAGCGTGAACCGGATTAAAGAAGTGCATGCCGCAGAAATTTTCTGGGCGCTTTAAAGACTCAGCAAGGCGGTTGATTGAGATAGTCGAGGTGTTTGAGGTAATCACTGCACTATCGTCGAGCAGGGCCTCAACGGCGGGCAGCACCAGTTTCTTAACCGATTCCAGTTCAACTACGGCTTCAACCAGTATGTTGCAAGGGGCCACATCAGCGTCTTCAAGGCTTGGCTTGATTAGACTAAGTATCTGGCCTGCTTTCTCTTCGGTTAACTTGCCGCGCTTAACGCCTTTGGCCAGTAGCTTATTGGCTTCCTGAATACCCAGATCCAATGCCGGCTGGTTAATATCTTTCATCACGACTGCGTAACCGCGAATGGCGTTTTGGTAGGCAATACCGCCACCCATAATACCGGCACCAATCACCCCAGCAGCTTCGATCTCCGGCAGTTTGTCAGCCAGAGCACGGCTACGATTTTTTGCCTGCTTAACGATATATTGATCGCTTAAAAACAGCCCCACCATGGCTCTTGCCTGAGGAGTTTGGGATATTTCATAGAAGGCTTCATTTTCCATTTTAATAGCGTCATCGCGACCCAGGTGGGCAGCATTGGAAATCAACTCAACCGCTTTTAAAGGAGCTGGATAATGATTGCCGACTTTGCCCAAAATAGCGCTGCGGAAACCTGTGGCTGTAGCCTCTAGTTCGGCATCGGACATTGCCAGTGCTGTGCTCATCTGAGCGCGACGGGCTTGATAGTCACGCTGACCTGAAGCCAGCTCTTCCAGCAGACCCAGAGATACTTCGCGCAACTGCTCTGGCTCGGCGATGGCATCGACTGCACCGGCTTCCAAAGCCGCTTTAGGACGCTGCTGTTCACCAGAAGCAACCCAGTGCACCGCTGTCGAATAGCCGACCAAACGTGGCAGACGGACAGTACCGCCCCAGCCGGGAATAATGCCGAGGCCGGTTTCGGGAAGGCCTACAGCGGCCTTGGAGGAAATTACTCGCGAGTCACAGGCGAGGCAAACTTCAAAACCGCCGCCAAGAGCAAACCCGTTGATCGCCGCAACGGAGGGATATGGCAGATCTTCAATCTCCGAGAACAGGCCATTGACGGTCTGTGCACCGGCAATAAAATCCTCTTTGGTGGCGTTGAACATATCCTTAAATTCAGTAATGTCCGCACCCACCACAAATACAGGCTTGGCACTGCTGATCAAAAGTCCGCGAACACCGGATTGCGCTTTTAAGGTATCTACGGCTTCGCGTAAATCAGCTAATGTCTGCTGATTAAATTTATTCACCGACTCGCCTTGATTGTCGAATTGAATTTCTGCAAAACCATTGTCGATTAGAGTTAGACTGACTGTGTGGCCTTTGTACATAGCGATCAATTTCCTTAAATAATAGATAGATTCATGCTGTATTCTAGCTTTGTCAGCGCGCCAGTCTATGATTTACTGCGACCATACGTATCCACAACAATATCCAGTGAGATAGCAGATGACATTGCGAGACAGTATGCACCTAGAGCAGCAGAGTAAATCCCTACTTGAGCAAGCCAAAGGCTATGCCTATGAATACGCCGACAGCGCTGCGCAACGCAATGTGTTCCCTTCGAAGCAGGCGCTAGCGGGTCTCGAGCAGTTTGTCGAAGACCTGCCAGCCTCTTCCGGAGATGCCACGACTATTCTCAAGCAGTTACATGAATACGGCTCCCCTGCCACTACTGCACAGACCGGCGGGCGCTACTTTGGTTTTGTCAATGGCGGCATTTTGCCGGTGACTCTGGCGACTAAGTGGCTGAGCGATTTCTGGGATCAAAACACTGCTCTCTATGCAATGTCACCTGTTGTCTCCAAGCTCGAAGAGATTTGTGAAAGCTGGTTAAAACAATTATTCGGTCTGCCTGACAGTACGGTTGCTGGGTTTGTCAGCGGGACCTCTTCGGCGATTTTATGTGGGCTAGCAGCAGCGCGCTATCGACTATTACACAACCAGGGTTGGGACTTTAATCAGCAGGGCCACAATGGCGCGCCAGCACTGCGCATTATTGCCGGCCGTCATATCCATGGTGCAGTAACTAAAGCTGTCGCTCTGCTGGGTTTTGGTCTCGACAACATTGAATGGGTCGAGGGCGATGATCAGGGGCGCATCCTTCCTGAACAGCTGCCGCAATTGGATGGCAGCTGCATAGTTTTATTGCAGGCGGGCAATGTCAATACAGGTTCCTTTGATCCCTTTGAGGCGATCTGTGACAAAGCTAATAAAGTCGGTGCATGGGTCCACATAGATGGTGCCTTTGGTCTTTGGGCGGGCGCTACAAAGCGGCTTAAGCACCTGACTAAAGGCCTGGAGAAAGCCCATTCATGGTCTGTGGATGGTCACAAGACGCTCAATACACCCTATGACAGTGGCATCTTACTCTGTCGCGATCGAGATGCTCTAATCATGGCGCTGCAGGCGTCCGGTGCCTATCTAAACTTCAGTGAAAACCGCGATGGCATGCTTTACACACCAGAGATGTCTCGCCGTGCCAGAGCTGTTGAACTCTGGGCCGCGCTTAAATACCTAGGTGCCAATGGAGTTGATGAGCTGGTTTATGGCATGCATGAACGGGCACTGCAGTTTGCCGAGGAACTCGCAGCGGCAGATTTCGAGATACTTAATGATGTGGTGTTTAATCAGGTGGTTGTTTCGCCAGCAGATAGCGATGCTGAGACCGATAAGATACTGGCTGCGATTCAAGATTCCGGGGAGTGCTGGGTCGGTGGTTCAGTGTGGCAGGATAAAAAGGTTATTCGTGTCAGCGTCTGTTCTTGGGTGACTAGCGGCGAAGATGTCAGTCGGTCGGTACGAGCGTTTATTGCTGCTCGTAATGCTATTTCTGAAAGATAATCACATCCGCACCAATAAACTGCGGCGCACTGCCCCACTGCTGACCTAGGTATTCAAAGGTCGCTACTGAAAAGAAGCTGATATGAGTGGGGTCAGATTTGTAGTGCCAGCTGGCGAATTTCTCTCGGCTGGCAACTAGCTTGGTCATAATTGCCAACTGTCCGCCGGACGTTAACATCCTCCAGAGTCGGTCTAGTTCAAATAGTGGTTTAGCCAGATGCTCAACGACCTCAGTCGCAGTAATAAAATCATATTGGGACTCAAGCAGCTCAGGGTGATTGGCGTAATACAGGTCATAGAGCGCCACGCGATGCCCCTGCTCTTCTAACATCAGCGACAAACAGGGCCCTGGGCCAGAGCCAAAATCCAATCCCTGACTGCCGGGCTGGAGTTTCGCCAAGAGGGGCTGAGCAAGTCGATTGAGAAAGCTACGGTAACCTAGATCATGCGGGTCGTTTTCATGGAGATCATACTCCGCCTTCTCCTGATCATTTGACAGATGAAAACCCTGGGGCACAAACACTAGCTGACAAGCAGAACACTGCAGATAAGCGCGACGTTGATCCCGGTGATACTCGGCCGTCGCTTTGCCGCTGCAAAGTGGGCAGTTTTCAGACTCTTGAATCATGTCGTGGTGCATAATGGTCAAGTCACAGTCAGTTGAAAAAAACAAGTCTACCCAGAGCGGATTGCTCAAGGCATAATCTCGCGTCTAATCCAGTCCATTGCCAACCGGCTATTGTCTGACACAGATTGAATCTACTCATTATTGTAAAAGGCCCTCATGTACTCTATTGCCAGTCGTATCGCTAATGAACTCAAGATTGGTGAAAACCAAGTCACTGCCGCCATACAACTGCTCGATGAGGGCGCGACCGTACCCTTTATATCGCGCTATCGCAAGGAAGTCACCGGCGGCCTTGATGATACTCAGATGCGCAACCTTGAGGAGCGCCTCAACTACATAAGAGAGCTTGAAGATCGGCGAAAATCGATTCTCTCCAGTATTGAGGAACAGGGCAAACTGACAGCCGAGCTGAAACAGGCAATCAATTTGGCTGACACTAAAACCCGTCTCGAAGATTTATACCTACCCTATAAAGTAAAACGCCGCACCAAAGGCCAGATCGCCATTGAGGCTGGCCTGGAGCCTCTGGCCGATAAACTCTACGGTGATCCGACCCAGGACCCAGAGAAAACCGCTGCAGCGTTCGTGAACAGGGAGCTCGGCGTTGCCGATAGCAAAGCGGCCCTAGATGGCGCTAAATTTATTCTTATGGAACGCTTTAGCGAAGACGCTGAACTTTTGGGCCGGCTCCGCCAGTTTATGTTCGATGAGGCGAATATCACCGCCACTCTGGTGAGCGGCAAAGATAAAGAGCCAGGCAAGGAGCAGGCGGCAGCCAAATTTAAAGATTACTTTGAGCACAGCGAACCGCTAAATACAGCACCGTCGCATAGAGCCTTGGCGATGTTTCGCGCTCGCCGTGAAGGGTTTATCAGTATTAAGGTAGATCTGATACTCGAAAACGATCAGGGCCATCCCTGTGAGAGCATGATTGCCCGTCAGGTGAATATCGAAAATCTCGGCCGCGCTGCCGATGATTGGCTCGGCGAAGTGGTCCGTTGGACTTGGCGCATCAAGCTACACACCCACCTAGAGACTGACCTTTTAGGAAGCCTTCGTGAACGAGCGGATCTTGATGCTATCAATGTTTTCTCGATCAACCTTAAAGATTTGATCCTCGCTGCACCTGCCGGACAAAAAGCCACCATTGGCTTGGATCCTGGCTTGCGTACTGGGGTTAAAGTCGCTGTGGTAGACAGCACTGGCAAGCTGGTGGATCACACCACCATTTTCCCTACAGCGCCGCAGCGAAAGACCCATGAAGCTGAAGCTATTCTCACCCATTTCTGTGAGAAGTATGGGGTTGAGCTAATTGCTATAGGCAATGGCACTGGTAGCCGCGAGACCGAAAGTTTCGTCTTGGATATGCTGAAAAATAACACTGCATTGAAAGCTCAGGCTGTAATGGTTAATGAAGCCGGCGCGTCGATTTACTCCGCATCAGAATTTGCCGCCAGAGAATTTCCCGATCTAGATGTCACCATTCGTGGCGCGGTGTCTATAGCTCGTCGCCTTCAAGATCCGCTGGCGGAGTTGGTTAAGATCGACCCAAAATCCATTGGTGTGGGCCAATATCAGCACGATGTCAGTCAGGTAAAGCTGGCCAGAAGTCTCGACTCGGTAATCGAAGACTGTGTAAATGCCGTGGGCGTTGAGGTGAATACCGCCTCCTCCGCGCTGTTGCGCCGGGTTTCCGGCCTCAGCCAAACCATTGCCGATAATATCGTCGACTACCGCGATAAGCAGGGAGCCTTTAAAAGCCGTGAGCAGCTCAAACTGGTGAGCCGCTTTGGCGAGCGCACCTTTGAGCAGGCCGCAGGCTTCTTGCGCATTGCCAATGGCGATAATCCGCTGGATGCCTCAGCAGTACACCCAGAGACCTACTCTTTAGTTGAACGCATTGCTGAAGCCAACAAGAGCTCCCAGAAAGCATTGCTTGGCAATAGCCAGCTGCTGCGTAAACTGGATCCGGCAAACTATGTGGACAGCCAGTTTGGCCTGCCCACTATCACTGATATCCTCAGTGAATTGGATAAGCCAGGCCGGGATCCTCGTCCGGAGTTTAAAACCGCCACCTTTAAGGAGGGCATAGAGGCGATTAAGGACCTCAAGCCCGCCATGCTCCTCGAAGGTGTGGTGACCAATGTCACCAACTTCGGTGCCTTTGTCGATATTGGCGTGCATCAGGATGGATTGGTTCATATCTCCGCTATCGCTAATCGTTTTGTGAAAGACCCCCACGAAGTGGTCAAGACCGGTGACATAGTCAACGTTAAAGTGATGGAAGTAGATGTTGCGAGAAAGCGCATAGCCTTGAGTATGCGCACCGATGATGAAGTGACTCCGGCGCGCTCTGATAAAAAGCCAGACGGCAAGGCGGGGCAGAAGGCTAATCACAGAGCAAATGACGGCTCTAAAACGGCCCATAAAAACGCCGCAGGCCAGAAACGGTCCCAAGCCTCAACGCCGCAGGCCAAAGGTAGTATGGCGGCACTCTTTGAAAAGGCCTTGAAGAAGCCATAACGTCATCGGCAAAAGGCTTTGTTAGAGATGAAAAGCTGGGCCAATTTAGTTTCCTCAGGGCCTCATAAAATAGAGCTTCGGGGATTGCTAAAAAGATATCAATTATTTGCCGGATAATTGGATTTCGCATTGACGGTAACCGGTCCGATCAGTATTATGCGCCCTCTCGTAAGAGACCGCATGGTAAGACATTCGGGAATTAGCGCAGCCTGGTAGCGCGCCTGCTTTGGGAGCAGGATGTCGGGGGTTCGAATCCCTCATTCCCGACCACTTTCCGGCTTTGTAAATTGCGCCCGTAGCTCAGTTGGATAGAGCAACGGCCTTCTAAGCCGTGGGTCGCAGGTTCGAATCCTGCCGGGCGCACCATCGTTACTATCAGATGGGCCCACATGTAGGACTGGTCAATCAGTAATACTCAATGGTGGACGTAGCTCAGTTGGTAGAGCCCCGGATTGTGATTCCGGTGGTCGCGGGTTCAATCCCCGTCGTCCACCCCATTTGATATCCTTTAGATTAAAAGCTCTTAGATTAAAAGCTCTTAGATTAAAAGCTCTTAGATTAAAAGCTCTTAGATTAAAAGCTCTTAGATTAAAAGCTCTTAGATTAAAAGCTCTTAG
>Ga0209532_1001886_pt1 | contig 15505 bp, 14 predicted proteins | sample COG_02_FD_184746 | JGI IMG/M metagenome (GOLD analysis project Ga0209532, IMG submission 184746) | Pelagic Microbial community sample from North Sea - COGITO 998_met_02 (SPAdes) (version 2) | ecosystem: Environmental > Aquatic > Marine > Neritic zone/Coastal water | place: Helgoland, sampling... | reverse complement strand
ATCATCAAGATCTTTATTCATCTTGGATTTTAGAAATGTGTTTTTGATTTCTTGTGCCATTAAATTATGATTTTATCCATTTAGATTTACCTCTCATTACCTGTACTATCTCTGATAGTTTAATGTTAGATAATCTTATTTTAGCATTTCTTAGCTTAGCAGATCTGTCTTTCTTCAAACGCTGTATAACGTACTCTGGTTGATTAATTCTGCTCGCTAATATAGAATATAGTATGTGTGCATATAATGCATCCTCGGCCATCTTAGGTATCCTAGAATCCAAGTCATACGCTAATCCATCTGATATGTAGTCAAGTATTATTAATCGGTCTTTTAAGTTGGAAGAAAAAGCTATTGTGCCATCTCTTTCATTCATATTGAACCAGCCATTCCTTTGCGAATTCTGTGGATCGTTACCGTATCTTTGCCCGTAAAATGGGTTACCTGTTAAGTAACTACCGTAAGACCAATAATCATCAAATGTTATATTACCGTTTAAAAGCCTATCATTAGCCTCTCCCCATCTTTCGTTTGTAATAGAAGTACCCTCTAAAAGATCACCAGTATTATCCATAGTGTAATCCCCCACTTCATCCTGCAGCGGCACTTCGTAGGGGCTGCTGGTTAAATTGTTTGCTGGATATATTGGGTGTCTTACACCTAATTGATCTATATAAGCTAAGCTAACGTAGTTTACGTAGTCTTGCGGTATTGTAACGCCTAGACTAGGTGGAATAGTTATTTCTTGTGACTTAACGCTTTTTAAAGTATCGTAACTAAATTCTTGCAATCCCCTTTTAGCATGGAATATTACGTCCGTTCTTTTAACATCGCCTATTAATTTATGCTCACCAACGTAGGTTGCGATAAAGCCGTTAATAACATCGTTTAAAGAAGTGTAGGCGTAGCTTCCGTAGTTTTCTTGCACTGCATCCCCGAGAGCATCCTCGTTTCCAAAGTTTCCTCCGTCTAAAGATTTTAATTGTATTGCAATGTGTGGCCTTAAACCGTTTGTAGATGTAAAAGTTATTGTATTTCCTGTTACAGTATACCCCGGAGCAAACTCAGAGTATGAGCCTGCTAATCCAGTGTCGCTTGTGTATACAACAAAGTTGGTTAATGTAGCGTTAGCGGCATCGTATGCCAAGTCCGTATTAAATGTAGTTGTTACTGAATCACCTACAACAGCGGGATTCGATATGAGAAATCGCTGTGCTCCAGCGTAATATTGTTCGTTAGTTTCGGTTATTAAACCGCCATTAGGTATCGGCATATCTTACATTATTGAGCGTTGATTTTCTTGTTGCACTTGCTGTGCCGCTATCTGTACTATTGATGGGTCTCTTATAACGACACCCGAGTAGAGTAATATCTTTAAGATAATATTTGCCTGCTCTGTTTTTGATAGCTCAAAATTAACTGAGTTAGTAGCATTGTATTGGTAGTAGTTTTGCCCAGATGGAATTGTGAAGTTCCATATAACATCTACAGGTTTTCTTAAATAGCTAACACTTATATCCGATGTAATAGTTTTCGGGTATAAGTATAATTTACTGTCCTCATATAGATATATAGGATATGTTTTTGTTGGGGCTATTAAAGGGTTGCTGTTTAAGTATAGAAGCTCGTTTCGCTGAGATAGCTGCGCTTCTTTTGAATCTTGATATATAACTGTACCGAGTCTGTAAAAGTCCTCTGGGGTCGCCGTAACGACTATAGCGTCGTTTAAAGCTGGTATACTGTTAAATATTATGTTAGCTCCACTGATTGTGTAAGCCGTAGTAGATACACCGTTTATTGTAACAGCTATTACGCTAGTTTGTAACTGCGAAGATGTTATCGATGTAAAAGGAAACGATATTGCAACTCCGTCACCTGTAAGTGTCTGCGCCGCAGCGCCCAACCCTGAGGTTGTTGGTAAAGTAAAATACCCGCCTGTTGGTACGTAAGTTGCGTTACCGTATGTTTTAAATACAGATATGTTGTGATCAACATTTTTAATGCGATCGCCATACTCCGTATCATTATCTGGTCTACGTAATTGTTGATTAAGCGTATCAAAATAGCTCTCGAATATTTCTAATTGTACTTGCGTTGCAACTTTATTGAATTCATCCGGAGATAAGTTACCTCTCTGTTCTTTATTCAGAATAAGTAACACTGTTTTATAAACTATATCTACATTTACTGCCATTTTTTTGTTTTATTATAAATATTAACCGGCCCCAGTGATGAAGCCGGCTAAAATTAATTCACCATCTATAATATAATCACATAGTTTTTTTAAAAACTACTAATTAAACTTTTTTTCTATAGATCTAAATACTTCGCCACCTTCGTCGGTCTTAAAGTAAGCTGCCATTGCAGAGTAAGGATTTTCATCAAAAGGCACACTCATAAGCTTTCTGCCATTAGATGCCCAAGAAAATGTTCTTTGATCTTGTGACAAAGCTAATATACCCGCTTCGGTTGCTTTGATTGCTGTGTTACGTAATCCAACGTTTTCATCTTGAGCTAATTCTAAGAACAACTCAGGATTCGCATTTGCAAACAACCTTAGGTCTCTTTTAATTTCCTTAGATGATAACTGGTTTACCGCACTACCCATCTCTACTCTAAGTATTGCCTCAGCATCGTCAATATCCATTTCTCTTGCAAATACTGCTGCATCTGTTTGTAAATCAAGCATTTCTAAATCGTCGTATGCTTCTTCTACTGGATCAAACTCCTCGTATATTCTACCTTTTAAAGGGTGATACAGAGATAACAGCTTTTGTAAGTTTTGTTTTTCTTTAGGTACTCTTAAGTCCCCATTCATAAACATAATATGCCCCATTGTTGCTTCTCCCTTTTGGTCTTCTTTAAACGGAGAATCGTGGTTGGTTGCATATCTAATTTCTTTTTGCTTACCTGTTTTAGGATCAAAATAAAGTAAAGCGTGCTTTCGCGTATGCTTACCTGGTATTGTTAAAGTTAAAGGAGTATGTCTACCTGTTAAGTAATATATCCTATCTTTAATTTCCCACTCTGGTTTAGCTGGTTCCAGTTCTTCTTTAACTGGTGTAACCTTTTTTTCTATTGTTTCAGTTGGTACAACTACCTGTTCTACAACTTCTACTTCTTTTGTAGCCTTCTTAGCTACTGGTTTTTTATTTGCCATAATATAATATAATTTAATAGTTTAAAAGTAATAATTACCCCCGTTGATATAACGAGGGTAACAATTACATAATTTGAATCCTTAGATTCCTCTGAATAATACAAAGTTGTTAGCAGCTTGAGTAATCAAACATCTTTCAGATAGGAAGTTTACTTCCATTGCATCAAGAGTTGAGTTACTTGCTCCACCAACAGATCCAGTTAACCAAGACTTCATTCTACGGTCATCAGTTTGAGAAGCTCTATATCGTACGTGACAGAATGGACGTCTGATATTTGTTCCTAATACTTGATCGTAAACAGTTGAAGTTCCAGCTGGTACTAATACACCTTCGATTGAGTTAACTCCGTTGATTGCTCCACGAGTGGATGCATCATTCAAGTATTTCCAGTCTGTTTTGTAAAAGTCATAAGATCCTCTGCGGAATCCAGTGAATCCTAAGTTTAAAGCCATTTCAGAAGAGTTCTCGAATAAACCGTAAGCGGTTCCTCCTTGTGCTCCTCCAGAAATTGCAGCTAGCATATCATCAAAGTCTAGAGAAGTTTGACGTTGTAAGAACAACATGTTTTCTTCAATAGCTCCCTGAGTATCAAGGTTCTTAAGAATGTTATCAAATTCAGTTAATCCGTTAGCAGCAGTGAATCCAGTTTCCACGTTTCCTCTTGATTGGATCGCAGCGAACATACCTTCTGTTCCTGGCTGTGTTAATGGATTTAAAGCAGACGCATTTAATTCTCCTTCTACCATTGCCATTTCTAAGTAATCTTCAAAACGTAAACGTGTTTCAGACTCAGCTTTTAGGTACCATAGGTATCCATCAGTTCCGTCTTCAGTTGCTACATTCACCCATCCGATCTGCGCAGTATCTGATCCAGATACAACATACTGATCTCTAATGATAATTGGTGAGTTTGAAAATTGCGTTAGTACAGGGTCTATACTGTTTCTCACAGCAGAGTTACCTGCTCCAACAGCAGCAATAGTTGTTCCTTTAGAATAATCAGATCCGTAAACGAATACTTTTAATCCTGTCGCAGCAAAGCCTTGAGTAGTTAAAGTAGTACCCGCAAAAGGTTGAATAGTAATTGTTCCAGCTGCACCTAGTACAGAGGCTGTAACAATACCTTTAGCTTCTAATCCAGTAGCTGGATCTAAAACAACAACCGTGTCATTTACAGAAATTACATTTTGTACTCCTGCAACTGCTCCCGGATTTACCGTGATAACAGATAATGTTCCCGCACCATTTGCTTGAGACACTCCTGCGTAAGAAATATGTAAACGGTTTTGTTCAGACCAAATAACTTGATCAGATGTCATTGGCATTTCAGCACCAACCATTTTTAAAAATCCAGATAACGTTCTGTTTCCATAACGCTCTACTTCTGCTTCGTAGATTTCTGGTAAATACTGCTGCGCAAAGTCAGCGAAATTGTTAGGAACTCCGGCTCCTCCGCCATTGTTGTTCCATTGTAGGTAATTTGTCGCAAGTAATTGCGGCGTTTGTGATGGGACTAAACTCCCAAACTGTGGTAATAAACTCATAATTATTAGTTGTTAAACTTTTTAATTTTTAATTTTGATGAGTCCGCTCCAGAAACTGATTTCACTTTGTATGCTCCAAACTTGGCTCCGTCCATAGGCGCAGCTTTTCTTGCTCCATTTGATGTATTATTAGATTTGTTTACAACATCTCTAATAGCATCGGCTTTACCTTGCTCGTAAAAGTGATTTGCCATTTTATCGGCATTTGCACCTGCATACAATGCTTTGTGATACCCTGCAGTATCCTCAATCGTACCATCTTTTCCAAGGAACTTTCCTATAAAATTACTGATGTCTGATTGTTTTTCTGCTACCTGTGATGGGTTTTGTACGCCATATCTAAATTTTTTATCACCCAATGTAAAATCGAAACCTTCGAAATTTTCATTAAGTAACTCATTAGTCTTGGCTTTAAACTTATCGTGGTTAGCGACGTTTCTTTCCTGGTCCTCTTTATATCGATTAAAAAAGTCCGATGCTTTAGCTTGGTCCTCAGTAAGTGTTGGCGAATTCAACTTGATTTCGTCGTAGTACTTATCCTTGGTCTCATTTAAAAACGTACGGGCTTTTGCAACCTCTTCTTTATATGCGAGTTTTTTTCTACGGATATCTCGCTCCTCGTCTAGGTCCTCGTCAAATGCAAAGTTGTCTTCGATCATAAACTCGATTTCTTCTGCACTCAAGTGAGACTTAGTGTTTTTGTAATATTCTTTTACTAATACGTCCCGATCCACGTCGTCGTAGTTAGTGTTTAATCGCATGTAATCCTGCATAGTCCCGCCGGTTTCACGCATAAAATCGACTAGCTTTGTAATGTTTTCAGGCAACTCAGGTTGCGCTATAGCTGGCTTTACTTCTTCTTTTGGCTTACTTTCTTCGGTAACTTCTGTGATGACTTGCTCGGGTACTTCTCCGACCATCGTTGGGCTATCTCCGGCTGATTCATCCACATCCACTTCTTCTGTGCTTGGCTTTTGAACGGCATCTTTTTCTTCTTTAGGTATTACTACTCTAGTTACATTACTTGGAACGTCTATCAGTGGCTCTTTGTTCCTGGCCGCTATTTGCTCCTCAGTAAGCTTTGGTTTTGTTTGGATCTTAAAAGATCCTTCTGTTTTTACTTCACTCATGATATGATATTATATAATTATTAAATAGGTACTTATTGCGGGTTGAATTGAGATAGATCAAATCCGCCTAGGTTATCATTGCCGGCAGACTCAAAGTCTTTTGGTAATCCCTGCGTTTGCCTTTGCTCTATTAGCTGGCTTTGTTGTGATCCCTCCTTTTCAATTCTCTTATCTTTGCGATCTTCTATTTGCGCGTCTTTAGCTTTTATTTCTTGAGCTTTCATTTGTGCGAGCTTCAGATTATATTGAAACTCTGTTGCCATTAACTCTTTTTTAATCTGCGCTTCGGTTTGCATTCTTTGCATTTCAAAGTTTGATTTAGCTTGTTCTATCGCAACTTTTTCAGCCGTTAACGCTTGTTGCTTTTGTACTTCAGCCATTGCGGCTTTCTCCGCGGACTCGGCGTTTGCCTGTGCTTGTGCTTGAATATTTTGCTGAACTAAAGCCTGCTCTCTTTCTTTTTTCTTTTTACGCTTAAGCTTTAGCAATTCGTTAGCTAACTTTAAGTTTTTAATCTGACTAATATCAATTGAATCCTCAATATCAATTTCTTTAGTTTGTAAAGCTATCTGAATATTCTTTTGCAATTCCGCTCTTTCTTCGTCGTCTGGTTCCATTTCTAAAAATATACCAAAGTCATGAAGGTTAAGATTTTCAATTTCCTTTAGTGTTTCTACATTGAAAGTAGATATACTATTCATTAAAGAGTTTTTAGTGAGAGGGAAATTTAGTACATCATTTATTTTAAGCGATATGTTTTCGCAAGTGCTTAATGCTAATTGTATGCTAGCGTCTTGTATATGCTTTGTAGCTGTATTAGATGTGTTCGCAGCCATTTTTTGTAGCCCTACTAAAGCGTTAGCGTCTGGCATACTACCGTCCCTGGCCTCGTTTAATCCAGTTACGTCTCTAATCATCTGCATATTATAGTTGTATGCGGTAATTAAAGATTGTATTTTAGATATACCAGAAGAACTTGATAGTTCCTGTATAGGAACCTTGCCTCTGTTCATATCTCCGTCTTGTGTCATTGATCTACCAATAACAGAACCTGTTTGGAAGTACATGTTTAATGCTTCCGCTGGATTGTAATTTGTACCGTTACCTAAATCAACCTCAGCTAATCCATCAACATCTAAGAATATTCCGTCAGGAACCATTCTAGACAACACCTGCTGTATTTTTAAATGCGTTAGCTGTATCACATCGGCAAAACCTATACACTTGCTTATAAGCGACTGTATTACTCCTTTGTACATTCTGGGAGCAGCTATAGAGTAACTCATCTCAACTCTAGTTGTGTCCGCTAGTGGACGAGTCATATTTTCAGCTAACTTCCATTCCAGCATTATATCAGACCCAATAATTTTTGCCCCGCGATACAATACTTCAATTGACCTCGACACTCTTTCAAAGTTATCATTTGCAGGAGGATTAAATTCACTAGTTTTTTCAATAGCTTTTTCTAATCCGTTATCTGTTTTCTTTATTTTAAATACTTGATCTGTGTAGGTCTTGTATTCAAAGTACATTACCTGAACGGTATTATAATCGTAGTTTTCAAAGCCTCGTATCATTCTACGGTTACCTGGTGACTTTTGAATTCTTTCTAGCTCTTCGTCAGATATATGAGGAAATTCTTTTTTAAGCTCTGGTATAGTTATAGATTTAACTTCCCCTACATAATATATATCCCCAAAGTTAGGGTCCTCTGTATAAGACCACACGCAGTAAGCAGGATCTACATAATCAATAACTATTCCTTCTGCGGGGTTAAACGACGTTTTAGTTATACCTATTCCAATGTTAACTAAATCCTGGTTTACTCTTGCTCTAATTAAATCAAATTCATTAGTAGCTAATACCGTATTTATAGCTTCCTCCTCTGCAATCTCTATAGCTGGTTTATACCTGAGCTGCATGTGTAAATCTCTTTCTTCCAAAGATTCTGGAAGTTCGCCGTTTGGTATTACGGATTTTTTAAATGATACCCCAACCATTTCAGAAGCCATTGCTTGCTCCTTCTGTGTATTCATGTCAAACAAAATGTTGCTTGCGTAATCCGTTCTTTTCTTTAAAGATTCAGGATCTTGCGAGTACGCTGATATATCGTATTGCTTTTGAGTAATACCGTTAGCCACGATGTTTGAAAACTTTGAAAGTATTGGAACCGGTTTCCAGTCTAAATTCAAATAAGATAAATCGCCATTAATAGCTAATTCATCTTTGTACTTCTGTACACTTTGCTCACCCCTAGCATATAATCTAAGGTTATGAAAGTTATTCCAGTTTGATGCGTATCTATTCGAACCTGCTCCCCCGTAATTAAACCACTCTTGCTCAATAGCACGAGAAACCTGTAATCCGTACTCTAGCGTTGCTTTTTCAGCATCACTTACTACCTGATCAGGAAATGGACTATTAGTATTTGTACTTACATTCATCTATTGCATTATTTTTGAGGTGGTTCCTTTATTGTCGTATTTCTTAAACCCTAAGGAGTATTTCTTTGTTGTTATAGCTCCCTTGGGACTATATCTATGTTTGTTGCATGCCATTAGTGCTAAGCCGGAGCTTATTGATGCATCATGCTTCGTTCTGTTGTTTATGTCAAACTTGGCCCAGTCTTCTAATGTTCTTTGTAAATAAACATCACCGTACCCTTCTTTTGTTTGACCAACAAAGTCTTCTATATAAGTTTCAATTGCCGAAGCGTGTGCTTGTTTAATATCTTCACTTGAGTTAGGTATACCACCTACTTCTCGTTCTGACACAGATAGCTTGTTGTAAGATCTATCTGGTCTATTAATACTGAAGCCTCTGTATCCTCGACGCTTTAAATAGTAAAGCAATCTAGGTTTGTTATTTTCACATAATATTGGCATTCCGTAAAACACCATAGCCATCAGCACGTCTTCAAAAAACATTTCAGCGGTTGATGGTCTAGCTATATATTCTAAAAAGAAATGATTAGGGGGTGCGTCTTCCATTGAAAACTTAGTTAATCCATGAAGCGCTCCGTTAGAACCTCCACCACCAACAACACCACTAATATCGTAACTGTCACAACCAAAAGCTCCAATATGTTCGTTTCCAGGGTACTTGATACCATTCTTTATTATTATGTTATTTTGTTGTTCTTGATTAGGAACCCAAGTAATCCAAAATCTACCGTCTTTGTTCGGATAGAACATTACTTTTGTGTCTTTAATACCGTGTTCCCATTGAAAGTTTCCCTTCGTAACCATTGTATTGTTTTTTAACTCGTCGTTATAATCTATCTGTTGGTAGATCTTAGTCAAGTTAAATAACGATTGCTTAGACTCATCTCTAAAAGCATGTTGCTCTGTTCTTGGAAATTGACGATAGTATTCGTTCAACGCATCCGGATCATCTTTTAATCCTTCAACTTCATTTTCCCAATGATCAATGACGCCCTCATCAATAATGTCACCTTGAGGACCAAGAATATCTTTCTTAGGTACGTCAAAAACCGGCCAACCGTGTTCATCAATGAATCCTTCATAGTTCCACTCCATCGGTATAAAAAGCTTATACAACCCGCTTTTTGTTTGCCCATTCTTATTTCTTTTTGTAACGTCTGAATCGTTATATAATTTTTTAAAGTTTTTACCTCCCTTATCTAATGCATTTGAGGTTGAGCCCATCATACACTTACCGATAATGCGACTACCTAATCTTAAACAAGTTTTTGTAACTCGCCAGTTGTTAAGTATGTTAGTAGGCCTTTCCCACTTACCGCTTTCGTCGTGTACTAATAGCTTTAGTTTTTCTCCATCGTAAGAGTTGTCCCCGGTGTTTTTCCAGTCGATCGTTGTGTCGAGACCTGTAATTTCCTGGAGTTTCTCGTTTGAATCGAGTTTCCTCCTTGTAAGCTTTGAGGCTGGTACTCTGTACGCAAGCTCTGTTTTCGGGCGGTCCATTCCGTCCTGTATTGGTTTAAAGAAGAATGGATAGTTAACCGATATCGGAACAACTTTGTCTGTAAACATCTTCTTTGCATCGGGTCCAGACTTGGACAGTATGCCAAATCTAGCATCCGTAGATATTGTGCCTTGGTTAACGGTCTCTCCTGAGGCCATGAAAGAAAAGCCCGATCTTCTGTTCTTAAGGTAGCACATGCCATAGCTTCGTCTGTCTGCTTTGCAAGCTTCCCAAAAAAGATAGAACAATCTGTTTGATTCTCTAAAGTCTGGGTGCCCAACGTCAATCTTGGACCACTGCAGGTACATGTAATGAGTACCAGTAATATAAGTAGGCTTGTCTTTGTTAATAAACCAAAAACCTTCTTCGCGCCTGTTAAACTCTGTGTCAATATATCCATACCACTTCTCTTTAAATGCAGTCGGATACTTTTCCCAATCCGCTTCGCTTTTGATTTTACTTAATTCTTTTGGGTATTCTTTTGGCGCCCACTTATTAATTCCCTTACTGAGTTTATCCTCTAGCAAAGGTAATGCAATATGTAAATCACCAATAACATATATATCTCCTATCTTACCTGTTCTACTTATTACAACAAGATCGTATTCTTTGTCGTAACCATACTCCCATTTAGCGTAGCGATTCTTTTTCTTAATTGCTTGCGGCTTAACGTAGTCTTTGGCTATCCGGTATAATTCCTGTTGATATGCCATTATTTAGATCTCGATTCTGCAAACCCTTTAAAAGCAGGTTTAGTTGAAGCGCTTGACGATTCGTTTATCATACTTTCCTCCTCTTGAATTCTTGTAAGAATTTCAAAGGCATCAAATATACATAACTTTTTAGTAGCGGCAGCATTTTTAAGTCTGTCAGCTGAGATATCCTCTTCTGAGTCAACGATCTTTTCTTTTGCTACCTTTACTAATTCTTCAATCGCTAGTCGCCCAGCGGCTATTATATTCTTCTTCGTTTCTATCGAGTCCATACTTTATAACAATATCATTTGATTTCATACAATACATAATTTGATTGTCTACAACAAATTCCCATTCGCTATTTGGTGTGAACCCAACTATGTCTCCTGGATTGATTCCAGACTCCTCTAAGGAGCTATTACCTATTTTAAGTATACCAATAAGATCAGCTACTTTATCTGTGCTTAAAAGGTCTTTATTCTTAACAGGTGCAACAAAGCATCTATCTCCGAATGATTTCCAAGTATCCGTTCTTTTGTATAAGTATACTTGATCAACCGCACAAAAAAATAAGTCGTCTTTTAAGAAAGACCTACTGTTCTTTTTGATTCCTTTCATGTCGTAAAATACCCTGAATACATTATGATGTACCATAATTAAATCACCCTTCCTTATAGGAGTTGCGAATGCAACTGGTGTTTCAACTACCTCAGCGATATTGTTAACATGCTTAAAGCTTTCTATAGAGCTGTTTGTTATAAGGGTATGCTCTCCAACCTTTACCTCGTTATCATACCTTTTGCCTACCGGCTTTATGATAAAGTCATATACACTCCGCATTAATATTCTAAGTCATATTCAACGGATATTGCCATGTTTGAATTGAATTTCTTCCATGGCATTATCTCGTCTACTTTTTTTATAAATATATTATAAGAATTATCAGACTCTTCAAATAGTATGTGAGAGATCTCGTGACCGCCGTAAACTGTCTGTTTAACAGAGTAATGCATTGCTTCGTTTTTATAGTCAGCCCCGATACTAATCTTTCTTATAATACTATCCATAATATTACTCTACAACAGCTTCTGGTACAATCTCTTCAAAAGTTCCATCTACAAGGTTAATATTAATTGGCCCGTACTTAGCCTCAATGTCTTTCTTAGCTTCGTCCATACCTTTTTCAAGTACATTGACTTGGTATATAGCTTTAGCCTTTTGAACCTCCAGTACGCCTATATTAGCTAGATACGATTGTAGTTCTCCTTGGAGCTCTTTAATGTGATCTAATTCCTCTGCTGTAATAGCGTTTACCTCTGGTTTCATTTCTTTTACTTTACTCATTTGATTTAATTTAATTGTTAATTGTTAATTGTTAATTACCTGAATTAGGATCCTCCATTTGGTTCCTGTTTGGTAATGCTTTTATTCTTGCCGTTCTAGCCGCATTTGATAGGCCCGTTAATCTAGGGTCCGTATCCTCGTTTACGGTTATAGCTCTTTGGCTTTGAAGTACTGATCCAAATTCCTCATATTGCTTGTACATTGGGGTGCCCTTATTCACGTCTATATTATAGCCGTCAGAAGTTGGCACGCTAACCACTTCAGGTTTTGGCTTATCCTTGTCGCCCTCGTTTTGATATCCGCTTGTAATTGCATCTACCATTTTATTGGTGACTGGTGCTCTTCCAAATTCTTGTTTGTATGCCATTTTTTTTGTTTTAGTATAATTTTGTTATTATGTATTCATTGTTTAAATCACCATGATAGCTAGATAATATTGTGCCGTCTTTTTGTATACGGTATGCTATTGTGACTGTGTAGCCATTTTGCTCGTTATGTAGCTTTGTAACAAACCCCTTTGTGCCTTGGCTAACAATAGTTTCTGTTATAACCCTAAGCTCATCAAAGCTGGTGTTAAAAACCCGTAGGACTTTGTACTCGCTAGCTATTATTGTTTTAACATAAGTGGATTCCTCGTTAAGCCACATTCCGTTATATGCTTCTTGAGCTGTTAATGTAAATGACGTTAAAACTAAACATAGTGTAATAAATAAATTTTTCATAAGATTTGATTTTATTATATAATCACACGTTTTTTTGAAAAACTTGTTTTATTCTTCTATTATTGCTTTCGCTTTATCTTCAGGCGTTGTTGGAGGTGGTACCTCAGCATCTTTAGGATACCCAAAGAAACTATGCGCCGATTTATCTGCTGGGTATACAGCGTAAGTACCGAAATCTAAATCAGAGCTTGACATTACATCAATCGCGAACCCAGGGTAATAAACAGGTGGAGTTATCACTTCTCCATCAGGCCCGTATGTTCCAGGTATTTCAACAACCTTACCGATGTAAACAACCGCTGCAGTTGTAGGTGCAAATACTATTTCTACACCCTCATCGCCATCTTGCTCAATTAGCACTCCTATGTTTAAAAGATAATCTTTTCCTTGTTGTTCGGTATCAAATACCGCTTTGTAAATTTTCATATTATATTGTTGTTAATTGTGCTAATTGATAATTGCTTAATGCTTCGTTAAATATTTGTATGTCTTTTGTGTTTCCGTAGAAATTTTCTGTTCCAAGACCATTATTAAAAAGTAATTCATTTAAACCAATAGGTGTATTTCCAGTTGTTTGATTATGTATATTAATACCATTAACCCATAAAGAAAAATCGTTTTGCTTGTATTTAATCGCAATTTTATTAAAATCAGTTATTGATGTTAAAGTATGGCTATAATTAAATATAAGGCTACCATTTGCCCTAATAATTATAGTAATACGATTATCTGCTGATGCACAATAAATTCTAATTACATTATTATTGTTAGTAGTTCCATCATTTAAAGATATACCTCTAAAAGTCCCACCATCTACCAAAGCACTTATCTCTGCATAAAATACACCCTCCTCGCTATTTATCTCTGGTGTAGCATCTACACACGTTTCGCCTACACGAGTAACTGTTGTGCCACTTGTTGGGATGTAGCTTGTTGGGTAGGATTGTTGTTCTACTTGTGCGCCCCAAATTTCAAAGTCACTTGTACCTATTACTTGTTGTAATTGTATATTAGTTATAGTATCGTTAAAAATAAATTCATATCTTATCCATTCTGATGTTAAAGTTATATCCTTTGTATTACTGCCATCATTATCTCTTAATCTAACTTGTCCTACTCCTTTTAAATAAACTGAAAAAGTAATATCACCACTTGCTGAAACATTTATAAAAATTCTATCATTAGTACTGAATTGCAACCTTGTACTATTTTGAGTACCATCTGGAGAAATACCAAAATTAGATGTAATTGTAGGAGAGCCAATAGTTCCCCATTGCGTGTAATCACTCGAATACGTTATTAAATTAGTACTCTGCGGCTCAAGTAAAAATGCCTCTGTGCCAGTTGAGTAATCTATTCTTGGTATGTTATCTTCTGTATACTCTTTTACACTAACGTTGTCTATTGAGCCTATAAAATTTACACTTTTTAGATACAATGTGCTATCTGATGTCCATTGTCTATAATGTACAAAATCTCCATTAGAATTAACTGCTAAAAAATTAGAACTACCTCCAACTTGTAGAGTACCACTAACATAGTTAGATATAGTGCCAGTTATTTTATAAATAGTATTATTTACACCTCCAACATTTTGGTATAAAGAACTATTAGAACTAATCCCATCACTACTAGCATTGCCACCACTTATAGTCCATCCACTATTTTTTGACCAGTCACTATCTGTATCAAACGAGCCATTGGTTACAAGCTCTGGCCCTATATTAGAAACGGTCTCAATAAGACCTTGCTCATTTACTATTGTTCCAAGTGATGCTCTGTTAAATGTAAACTGATTTGCTATCTCATCAAAGTCTAAAGTAAATGTTGGTGCAACTGGAGCTGGTGCAGTAAGCAAAGTAAGTTCCTCATCGCTTAAAGCCTCTTTCCAAACTGCAAGTGCTTTTGTTTTTGCAAAGAAAGGTCTTGCAATATCTCCTTGAGCAAATATTGCTTGATTTAAACCTATTGGCATTAAAGCGGTTATGTCTATTCCTACTTTAACTCCATCAATCCAAAAAGAGCAATCGTTTTCTTTATATTTAAAAGCTACTTTACTAAATTGTGTTGCATCTGTAAGTGTGAATGTTTGATTAACAGATGTACTACCACCGCTTTGTATTACAAATTGTATTGAATTGGTAGGTGTGTTGTACCCTATAAGAACTCTATTAGCATTACTTCCATCAGAAATAGCTAATCTTCTTGTTGTTCCATCATCACTTAAAGCTGCTATTTCTGCATATAAAACACCCTCTGTGCTATTTATACTTGCTAAACTACCGCCATTGGTGCATAAGTCTTGGTTTCTTGTTACTGTTGAGCCTTCTGTGGGTATGTAAGATGTTGCATAGGAAATATTATCTTCAAATTGCGCACCCCAAACAATAACCTCTGTTAATGTCGATGCTCCTCTAAAATCTGCTCCATAAAAATTACTTAAAGTATTGGTTACTTCAAATCTTTGCCATTGTTCTGTAACATTACTTAACACAGCGGTTCCCGAAGGAAACCCTTCTCCTAAATATATTGTTCCCGTTCCGCTTACTGTTCTTGCATAAATACTTTTTGTATAAGGTCCTACACCATTTACGAACAAAGCTAATTTTGCATTAGCCCCGTCTGCAGTAATTTTACTTGCGTTATTTGTTCCATCTGGAGCAAGATATCCTTTATCTATAATTATATCGGTACTTGCATTCCAATCAGCATTACTAAAATCCTCTGAATAAGGTATTAAATTCGTACTCTGCGGCTCAAACAACCAACTTCCGCACCCACTATCTGGCACTACAGATTGCCCGAGATATTCTTTTACTGAAACGTTGTCTATTGAAAAAGAAAATGTACCTCCATCAAAATTTCTTGAAAATTCTACATAACCATTACTTACTGAACTTTCAACAACTATTGAATACTTACCATTTGAATTATATGTATTTGCTATACCCGAACTTTGTAATA
>Ga0209532_1001878_pt1 | contig 15555 bp, 16 predicted proteins | sample COG_02_FD_184746 | JGI IMG/M metagenome (GOLD analysis project Ga0209532, IMG submission 184746) | Pelagic Microbial community sample from North Sea - COGITO 998_met_02 (SPAdes) (version 2) | ecosystem: Environmental > Aquatic > Marine > Neritic zone/Coastal water | place: Helgoland, sampling... | reverse complement strand
TAGCTATGCCAATCTACAACTACGCTAAGATGTTAAACCCATGTCTTAACTCAGTTTTTAATCAGGACTATACTAATTTCGAAGTGGTTATCGTTAATGACGGTTCGGATGATGAGTACTGTTTATTAAAACTAAAAACGTTAGAGAGTCATGACTCTATCAAAGTAATACATAAAGAAAACACTGGAGTATCTGACACACGTAACATCGCAGTAAAAGAAGGTAAGGGTGAATACATACTACCATTAGATGCTGATGATATGATTTTACCTGGTTACCTAAAAACAGGAGTTAACATTATAAGAAAAAACCCTAAGATTAGTCCTGTATATTGTGATACTGTTCACGCAGGTGAGATGCAAGGGTTAGAAAAAAGACCTGAATGGTCACAAGAAAGACTACTACAAGGACCATTTATTGTTAATAGTTCAATGTACTCACGTGAAGCGTATGAATCTATTGAAGGGTACAATACTGAAATGAAAGGATGGGTCGATTATGATTTATGGGTTCAAATGATGGATGCAGGATATGAAGGTAAGAGAATACCCAAAGGACTATTCGTCTACTATCATCACGAAAGTGAAGGTAAAGGTTCCGTTTCAACATCCGCAAGACAGAATATGGGTGAATTACACAAAACTATTATCGATAGACACGAAAATAGAATAAATAATTAAGTAAGCTTAATTTTAAATTTTTTATACAGATGTTTACAATCGATGAAATCAAAGAGTATTTCAATAACTTACCTACGGAGTATGAAGGGTACGATTTTGATTACAAATTTATAATAAATAATATCGAACACAACATACCTTTCGCTTTTAGTCGATTCAACGATGGTGAAATGTTGGGTATTGATAAACCTAATAGTGTGGTATCGAGAGGCGCACAATTAGTAGATAGTTCATTACAAAATGCCTTAAAAAAATCAATTACCCATAGACAAGAAAATTACTACATTGGTATACCGTGTCCCAATTGTTATCCCGAATACCACAACTTAGCAAATAAATTGATAGGTAAATACGATTATACAGTTAGCGCGGTTTGTAATATTAATAGAAATTATTCAAAATTTATCAATGAGTTCAAAACTTCATTAAAAAATAAGAATATAATTTGGGTTGGTGGGGATGACCAAAATATTGAGAATTTGGCACACGTATTAGATTTAAAAATCAAAGAATCCTTTCTATTCTCAAAAAAAAATGCGTGGGAAAAACATAAAAAAATTCAAGATTCTCTTTCAGAAATTGAAAAAGATGATATCGTTTTATTTAGTTTAGGCCCAACAGGACGTATATTATCACAAAGACTTTTCAATAGTCATCCACATAACACTTTCATTGATATAGGTAGTCTTTTGGACCCAATAACACGAAATGTATGGCATAATTACCATAAAGGATGGGAAAATGGGTTTAATCTCACACGTCGATGCGTAGACTGTAACTAAAATTAAATGGAAAAAAAACTAATTCACATCGTTGGCACTCGGCCAAATTACATAAAGCTTTACTCAACTTATAAATCATTAAAAAAGAATTTTGAAAATATAGTTATTGACACTAATCAGCACTACGATGATAAGATGTCAAAAATATTTTTTTTAGAATTGGGGTTACCTAAACCTAAATATAATTTAAATATTGGTTCGGGATTACACGGATATCAGACCGGAAGAATGATTGAAGAAATTGAAAAAATTATAATAAATGAAAACCCATATGGTGTTGTAATATACGGTGACGTAAATTCTTCATTATCAGGCGCTATCTCATCAGTGAAATTAAAAATACCTATATTTCATATTGAAGCAGGTGCGAGAAGTTTTGATAGAGATATGCCCGAAGAAATTAATAGAGTCTTAATTGACCAAATATCTACAATTAATTTTTGTATTCAAGAAACACATGTCGAAAACTTAAAAAAAGAAAATATATATAACGGTAAATTAGTCGGTAATGTAATGGCGGACGCAGTTCACCATTTCAAGGACAAATTAAAAAAACCCACAAATTTTAAATATTATCTATGTACCTTACATAGACCATTTAATGTGGATGACCCTGATAAATTATATAAAATACTAACAAAGTTTGAGAATTGGTCACACAAAGTAATTTTCCCTACGCACCCTAGAGTTAAGAGTAAAATAAATAATAAGTTTAAAAATATAATATTCATAGACCCTTTAGGGTATGTTGACATGTTATCACATATAAAATACTCAGAAGGTGTGATATCTGACTCAGGTGGTATACAATGTGAAACAACAATACTAAAAAAACCAATTCAGACAGTCAGACCGTCTACAGAACATACCATCACTCTAAATATGAACAATACACTAGTCGATTTCACCACATTAAATGAAAATAATTTTCACATTATCGATTATGACATTCCAGAAATATGGGATGGGTCATCTTCTGAAAAAATAAAAGATATAATATTAAATCATGAAAAATAAAATTAAAATATTGTTTATTTGTCCCGGTGGACAGACAAATTTAAACTCCCCGAGTGAATTATTGGCAAAATTCATTAATGATAACTATGATTACATAGACATTACAATATATAATCAAACATTCAATAGAGCACCAAACACTGCAAAAGGTTATGATTTAGTATGGGGTGACATGGATGGGCATAACGTACCTCAGCTAGCTCTCAGTCTGTCGTCCAAATCTAAAATTCCATGCTATATACATGCTGAGTGGATACCACCATATAGGTGGGAAAAGGGTTGGTCAGATTATTTTAATGAACCCACAAATTTATCTCAAAGAAAAAAATATGAATTAAATATAGACGCTATGAAAGAGGCCGATTTGGTTTCTTTAGCAATTGATAAAACACCTGGAGGATTTGAGTTCATTAAAGAAAGAACGGGTATTATCTTTAAGAATAGTTTTGTACGTTATCCTGCCTGTAAAAAGTATGACTTTATCAATACTACACGTAAAAACCAAATATCGACTATTGCACGTGCAAATGATGGAAAAAAAAGAATAAAAGACACTATGGAGGCAATACATCTTTCAAAGTCAAAACCAATTTTTAAAATTATAGGAGGTATAAATATAAAACATAAAGACGTTACCGTTAAGTCTATGGGGTCTTTTAATGAGGACCATAAAGTTAATATTTTTGCGGAAAGTAAACTATCTGTTCAACATTGGTCAGGAATCCCACCTGCCGAATCAATTCAACAATTTTGTCCAGTCATAAGTTATGACATACCATATATGAGAGAACTATATGGTGATTCATTAATATGGGTTGAAAAAGATAATGTACAATCACTTAGTGAAACAATAGATTATTGGATGACACATGATGAAGAAAGGGAACAATTCGCTAAAAAAGCGTTCGATTTATTTACTAACAATAAACTTGGTGTTAAATTAGAGAAATATAGAGCCGAACTATTAATTGAAAAGATAAAGACAATACTATGACGCATAAAACCGTTAATATTTATCCGACAAGTCATAAACACATCACGAGTAAAATTAGTATCCCAACTATAAAACAAATAATTACAAAAATAAAATAATGAGTTTAAATAGTATAAAAAATTTCGGTCTAATTGGTGCTTCTGGTTATGTCGCACCCAGACATATGAATGCTATTAAGGAAACTAATAACCAATTAAAATGTTTTTTAGACCCCCATGACAATGTAGGGTATATTGACAAATACTTCCCAAATGCAAAATATTTCAAAGAAACAGAAAGGTTTGAACGTCACTTGGATAGATTAAAACGAAAAAATCAACAAGTGGACTACGTTTCAGTTTGTTCACCTAATTATTTGCATGATTCACATATAAGATTGGCATTAAGAAATAATTGTGATGTTATTTGTGAAAAACCTTTAGTAATTAATTACGACCATTTATTATCATTAAAAAGTATTGAAGAGGAAACGGGGAAAAAAATTTATACTATATTACAACTTCGACATCATCCAACAATTGTAAAACTAAAAAAAACATTAGATGTGAACAAAAAATACGATGTGAATCTGACATATATAACACCAAGAGGTTCTTGGTATGATTTTTCTTGGAAGGGTGATAATGATAAATCAGGTGGTATTCTATTCAATATAGGTATACATTTTTTTGATATGTTAATTTGGTTATTTGGAAAACCAATAAAAAGTGATGTAACCAACCAAGATAGAAAAAGTTTTGGCACTATTAATTTAGAAAGGGCTAACATAAATTTTAAATTAAGTATAGATAAAAACGATTTACCATGGAACGAATGGAAGCCCTTTCGTTTAATTGAGATTGATGGTGAAGAACTTGAATTTTCAGATGGTTTTACAGATTTACATACCGTTAGTTATCAGAACATACTAAATGGGTTAGGATTTGGAGTTAACGATGTTGAAGAATCAATTAAATTAGTTAATATATTAAAAAAATAATGGTCACCGTCATATTGAATGTTTATAAAAGAAAGGAATATTTCAGTAGACAAGTCGAATCTATTATGAATCAAACAGTCCCTACTGATATATGGGTAGATTTCACACCTCAATCAAAAGAAGAACTTTCACTTATTGACGAATATCCCGATATAAAGTTTAGTATAAGATGGAATCAAAATCTTAAGTTCCATGGTAGGTTTAACTATGCATTAAACGCAGATACGGAGTACGTGTTTATCTGTGACGATGATATTTTACCCGGTAAAGATTATTTAAAACATTGTATACAAACAATGAGTGATATTGGTGATTGTGTTTTAACAACATTTGGTATTTGTCTTAACCCTAATATTGATGGTTATCAAACAGTAAAGATAGATGGATGGAGAAGTTTAAACAAACAACCAGTACAAGTCGATATGGCCGGACATTCATGGTTCTTTAAAAAGAAGTATTTAAAATACCTAAACTACGAAGAACCATTAACCAGAGACAATGGAGAAGACCTACACTTTAGTTATATGGTACAAAAATATGGTAAAATACCTATCATAGTACCAACTCACGATGAGAGATATCCTGAAAAATTAGGAAGTGAACCAAATATAAGTATGATGATGGGGTCCGATAAAAATGCGACTTATTTAAAAAAAGACCATCAATCATTAAGGTCGATGATTGTTAAAGAATATAAAAAAGACGGATGGAAAACAATATTAATGAAATGAAAAAAATAGTAGGAATTATTGGAAATGGTTTTGTAGGGGAATCACAGGCGTTTGCCTTTTCACCAACAAACGAGATAAGAATTTACGATGTTAACACATTGAGGTCTACACATACGTTAGAGGAGGCTCACGAGTCAGACTTTGTATTTGTTTGCGTACCAACACCAATGACTATTGAGGGTAAACAAGATTTAACATTTATCGAAAACGTATTTAAGGATTCTAAGGAAGGTCCAATCTATATTATTAAATCAACTGTTTTACCTGGTACCACAGAAACACTGCAAAAAAAATACCCAAATTTAAATATAGTGTTCTCCCCTGAGTTTTTAACTGAGAGAACCGCTAAGTTAGATATGTTAACACAGGCAAGAGTAATTTTTGGAGGTAATAGAGAATTAACCAATAAAGTTGAGGAACTTTTCAGTGGTAGGTTCATGAATAGACATTTTATACATACCGACTCTAAAACCGCTGAGTTTATCAAGTATATGAATAACACATACTTCGCAACTAAGGTATCAATTATGAATGAATACTACAGGTTGGCCGAGTTAGTGGGGGTTAATTGGGAAGATGCATTGTATGGGTTTGCTTCTGATGGAAGAGTTGGAGATTCACACCTCCACGTACCAGGGCCTGACGGTAAAGTGGGTTTTGGTGGTACTTGTTTTCCAAAAGATATCAATGCACTTATGAGTATGGCAAGTGAGGTTGGGGTCAATATGAATGTACTTGAAGCCGCTTGGAAAACCAATTTAGAAGTTAGACCTGAACAAGACTGGAACAAACTCAAAGGGAGAGCAATCACCGATATCTAATTAATGATTACTTTTTAAGTTTTTCACTTAAAATTTACCATATAAACTAACTATTAAACATTAATGGGAACAAAAGGTAGAAAAGGTGATTTTAACCCTAAAAAATCAAGAAAAGACATTATTAGGGAAATCATTGGGAGGACCCCAAGAAAAAAATTTCTTTCTGAAAGTCAAAAAGAATATTATCAAACACTTTGTAATAATGAAATAACTATTTGTACAGGACCTGCGGGTGTAGGTAAGTCGTATGTGGCGATGAGTGCCGCGGTTCAACTATTACTTGATGAAAGTAATTCTTATGAGAAGATTATAATTGTAAGACCAGCGGTTGAAGCAGAAGAGAAACTTGGTGCTTTACCAGGTAACTTAGAGGAAAAACTGGACCCTTATATATTTCCGTCATATTACCTATTAAATAAAATCATAGGTAAAGAAGTAAGGGAAAAACTTAAGGAACACGACGTTATTGAAGTTTTTGCGTTGGCATATATGAGAGGGATGAATATTGATAATTCAATATTAATTTTTGAGGAAGCTCAAAACTCCACACCATCTCAGATGAAACTATTATTGACAAGGATAGGGTTTAATAGTAAGTTTTTTATATCGGGTGACATCGAACAAACAGACAGATACAAAGATAAAACTCAGTCAGGTTTGTATGATGCAATGAAGAAGTTTACTGACTTAGATGAGGTGGGTACTTTTGATTTTGGAATTGAAGATATTATTAGAAACCCTATCATCAGTAAAATATTAAAAAAATACGAATGAAAATAGCATTTGAAGTTAATGGTGTATTAAGAAATACTTTTGGTAAGGCTGAGGAGGTCTATGAAAAGTTTTTCATAGATGATTATGTAAAAGGTGAAGATGAAGAAGAGTTTGAGTATAAATTAAACTTACCTATAACATCAACCACTTTGAGTAATCACTTTGTTTTCCCTGATGAGGAGAGACTGATGGAGTTCTTTTATGTGGATTTCCCGATGAATATCTTTGGTCACTCTCAGTCAATGGAAAACTCAACATTTAATGACTTAAATGAAATTTATAAAGATTTGCGTGACAACCACGAGTTAGTCATCATTTCCAATGAAATTGAAAAATCAAAACCGGCGACATTATTCTTCTTATCTAAATTTGGGTGTATGTTTGAGAAGATTACATTCTATAATCAATTTACAGAGGATGAAGTGTTGTCAGAGTATGATTTAATTATTTCCTCACAACCACAGATTTTAAATAAAGATTTAGGATACAAAACAGTAAAATATAAAACAACATATAATGAAGATATCCCTTCAGATTACGAGATAGAAATCTTAAAGGATTTTAAAGATTTATATAAAAAAATTAATTTATTATGATTGAAATTTTAGGACATTCGTATTACATCGACATGAGTTCATTGGAAGAATTTGTGGAATTAAAGGACTTTGTACCTTCAAGTGAGGACGATAAAGACCATCAACACTTCTCAATTATTAAATTTGAACTTATAAAAATGATGATTGAGGTTGTATTAACTGAAAGACTCGACGATATGGATGAGAATTTAGGTATACATAATGCAAAGAGCACAAGTATTCCCTTTCGTATCGCTTTTAATACATTATTAAGACATAACATTATTAAATATTTCGACTAATGGACCAAGAAACTATTAAAAAAGTAGAACTCTCAATTGAGAAACTAAAAGAAAAAACATCAAGAATTTACCTTATGGTACAAGATACTAAGGGTAACGCTAAAGCGGGAATTCGCCACGTTTATCAGATTGCATTAACATTAAAGAATAACGGATTGAATCCTATCATTCTTCACGAATCTAACGATTATACGGGAGTATCTGAGTGGTTAGGTGAAGAGTATATGGAAATCCCTCATCAATCAATTGAGGGACAGAATTTACAAATATCACCTGAAGACTTCGTAATTGTACCTGAATTATATGGACACGTAATGGAACAGATTAAAAACCTACCGTGTGGTAAAATTGTATTGTGTCAAGCATATGACTATATGTTAGAAACTGTACAACCAGGGGTTAGTTGGGGTATGAATGGGTTCTTAAAAGGAATTACAACAAATAAACTTCAAAAAGAATTTATTAATGGTATCATGAAAAACACATCAATGGATATCATTACACCATTAATCCCTGAAATATTTACAGCTAAGACAATACCAGCAAAACCAATTATTGCAATTCATACTCGTGACCAACGAGACACTATGAAAATAATTAAGTCATTCTACTTAAAATACCCACAGTTTAGATGGATTACTTTCCGTGATATGAGAGGTCTTTCACAAGAAGAATTTGTAACAAACCTTCAAGAGTCTTTCGTATCTGTATGGGTAGACGATATTAGTGGGTTTGGTACTTTCCCGTTAGAAAGTATGGCGTGTGGTACTCCTGTAATTGGTAAAGTACCAAACATGAAACCTGAATGGATGTTAGACAACAATGGAGTATGGACATATGAGTTTAATAATATGGTTGATGTTGTTGCTGAATACGCACAAAATTGGTTAGAGGATAATATTTCAGATTCACTTTATGATGCAGGTCAAACTACGGTATCACCATATCAATCTAAATCAGACTTTGAAACAAATGTGTTAACTACTTTTAATGGTTACCTATCAACAAGATTAGATAATTTCCAAACACAATTGGATAAACTAACAATAACAGAAGAAACAGAATAATTATGAAAGACATTTCAGTAATACTCCCAGTAGAGAGTTCAAAACATAAGAACTTTAGTGAACTTTTCACTAATGCAATTACATCAGTAAAAAATCAATCAGTAGCACCAAAAGAATTAGTATTAGTACATACTAACGAAGAGTCATTAGTTTCATACCTAAAAGATTTTGATTTTAGTGGTTTAACCGTGAATATGGTCGAAAATAAAGGTAACTCAGATTTTGCGTCTCAAATGAACTTAGGTGTTGAAAAAGCGACATCTGAATGGGTATCATTCTTAGAATTTGATGATGAATACGCTTCAATATGGTTTAAGAACGTACAAAAATATATCGAGGCACACTCAGATGTTAGGGCGTTTTTATCGTTAGTTGTTGACGTAGACGAAAATGGAACTTTCGCTGGTTTCACTAATGAGGCCACGTTTGCAGCGTCTATGAATACAGAAATTGGTTATTTAACTAATGAAGTTTTATTAGATTATCAAAACTTCCAATCTGCAGGTATGGTAATAATGAAAGACACATATCAGGAGTTTGGTGGGTTCAAACCTTCAATTAGACTAACATTCGTATATGAGTTTTTACTTCGTTTAACATACAATTCTACAAAGATTATGACTATCCCAAGAATTGGTTACAAACACCTTAACATGAGAGAAGGTTCAATCTTTTGGAATTATAAAAATGGAGAAGGTAAAGTAACAGAAGATGAAGTTAAATTTTGGTTAGATTCCGCCAAAAAAGAACACTTCTTTACTGAAGACAGAAACATAAAATACGAACCTGAGAATGTTTAATGCTTTTATCAGGAAATACAAATTCTCCGGAACCTACCCAAACTAAAAAAAGGGGTAGGAAACCGAAAACCACAACAAATTATTTTGATGTGCGGGAAGAACAGGCTGTAATTAGATTTCTTTCTGCATCTACTTATGATGAGAAGAATAAGATTTACAATGAATATCTTAGGGCCCCTCTTGATAAAATGATTGAATCAATCATTAGACGTTATAAATTATATCGTAAAGGAATGGAGTTTAGAGATATACATGTGGACACACATTCATTCTTAATTACAAAAGTAGACAAATTCAAACCAGCAAAAGGTAAGAAAGCATATTCTTATTTTGGAACTATTTGTAAAAACTATTTGATGGGTCAAATCATCAAAGACCAAAAGGACCAAAATAGAAAGATATCTTACGAAGACATTTCAAGTTCTTTAGAAAGTAGACCTGATTTAATTTATCATTTAGAACACGATAAGATTGAACCGACTCAAGTAATCAAACATTTCTTAAAAGAAATGGAGGAATACATTGAAGAAAATAATCTTAATAAAAATGAAGTTAAATTAGGGTATGCATTAATTGAGTTATTTGAAAACTATGAGACTATCTTTATCGGTACGGATAATAATAAGTTTAACAAAAACATTATCTTACTATCACTTAGAGAAATGACAAATATGTCAACAAAAGAGATTAGAACCTCAATGAAGAAATATAAAAATCTCTACTATGAATTGGTTAAAAAAATCAATAATATATAAAATTTACTCCAAAGATATTTATAAGTAATGGGACGACCAAAGAAAAAAGAAATATCGTTAAATAAAGACTCAGTTTTAAGTCTTATGCAGGAAATCTATAATGAACTTGTAGAACAAAGGTCAACTGCCGTAAGGATTCAAAATAAAATGTTGGCAATGTTAAAAGACCCGAAAGATATGACAGTCATCGGTCCTGTAATAAAAGAACAACAGAAGATTATTAATGATACCATAGAAAAGAAGTTATCACTCTCTAAATTACAGTCTTCTATATGGGGTAAATCTGAAAACTCATCAGAAGAAAGTTTTAATATTTCTGATATGGATGATGATGTTCTTTCTGCTCTTATCGAAAAAGATTCTGACACAGGTAAAGGAAATTCTGAAGGATATAAATTAGAATAATAATATATTCAAATGGGTTTAGATTTAGACAATGACTACAAACAGGTAAAAACTAAAATTTCTGCTTACCAAACAACAGTAGAAAGTAGGAAAGACTTTTTGACTGCCCAAAAGAATAACTCTGCGGACAATTTTGAAAAAGCAAAAAACGCCAATTTTAGTAATCTAAATGAATGGGGTAATACCGTTGATGGTTATACTGCTGAAAAGAAAAAACAACTTCAAGATAACGTAAAAACTCAACTTGACCAACTAACTGAAATCTTTATGGTTTCTTCATCGGTAGCTGGTGATTCAAAAAGTTTAAATAAGTTATTCGATATCTATAATCAAACGATTATAAATACAAAAGACCGAATTAAAGAACTTTTTATAACTGAAGTGGTTAAAGCAGCCGGATGTTCTGAAGAACAAGAATTTACAACATCACCACTATTCATTAAGGTTCAATCTGTCGATTTATATAAGAAACTATATGAGGACCCAAATACGAAAACAGGTTCATTATTATACGAAAAAGATACCACCCCTAATGGTTCATTTCCTTATGCGATGAATCGTGAGTTGTATAATAGATTACAAAATAAAGACTCCTTTTTTAATGAATATAACAGTTCATATATCGGTGCATCAAAAAATCAAATATTTGATATTCAATATGCGGACAAAGATGATAATGGTAATTTTGGCGATTACTTTAAAGTAACGTTAAAAAATGGAACCAAATCAGTCGGTAGTGTTACTCAGTTTTTACAAGACTATTACACATCTATTGATTTAATTGATATTGACGAATTGATATCGATTATTATGGATAACTTAACTAAAGCCATTTCAATAGACCTTAATGTTGATATAAATTTTCAACGAGAACAATTGAAAATAGAAAAACTTTTACAACGTATTTTAGGTTTGTGTTTCGATAGTACAAAAGAGATTGACGTATCTGGTATCGCAAAACTTTCAGTGTTAGATAATATTGATGAATCATTTTTTGAGTTAACATCTAATGACCTAAGAACAATTGAAAATAATTTAGATAACATACAAAGAGGTGTTACGGAGTTTACTGACTGTGATAATGTAAAATTACCTTTGGATAAGGATGCGATTATCAATAATCTTTTAGACGGTAGAAATGAAACTACTGATAGTAAAAAAATGGAATCTTTTAAAGGTTCTATTGATAGTTTAGCGAATGACCAAGAATGGAAATCTATAATCCCTAACTTAAACATTGATGGTTCTATTAAATTTGACTTATTTGGTATAATCCCTAAAGGTATTATGCAGTCCTTATTATCCCCGAAGAGTTTATTAGGTATCATGGTGGTCTTTAAATCGGTTCAAAACTTCATAGTCGACCAAATAGAAACTTTAGAAGATTTCTTTAATCAATTTAAAGATATGATTATAGAACTAATGAGTAAGATTGGCGCAATATTCGTAGAAGAATTATTTAAAGAAATACAAAAAAATCTAACCGTTTTAGTACGATTAATTATTGAAGAAATTGCGAGAGAATCAAAAAATGCACAAGCGAGAATGATTTTCGCAATTATTAATACAGTTATATTAGTTGGTGAGTTAGTTGCTGATTGGAGACAGTGTAAGAGTGTCGTGGATGAATTACTATCCTTACTTTCACTAGCAGGAAGTCAATTAAATCTTGGGTTACCGGCATTTAGTTTATCACTTTCACGATTCTTACCAGGAATGTCTGAGACTAGAATGTTTGCAAACCATATTGAAGAATTACAAAAATCAGGTATCCCAACTGGTGACTTACCCGACGGCTCACCTAACCTTATGTTACAATCTTCGTTTTCTCAAATAAAGGGACAATTTAAAGAAATGCAAGAAAATGGTAAAACTGAGGTAAGTATCGACCCACTTTCTATCGTTGGTGGTACAACTACTGGTGTGATTAAGGCATATGGAAAATCGTATTAATATGGAAGAGAGTAAATTAAAAACTATAATTTCTGATTACAAAAATCGTGGTAATAATGATTTAAAATTTGCCTTAACAGAACTGTCAAAAGATTTTGAGGAAACTAAGACCTTAATGGTTAAACTTTCTTACCATCTTGATGGGACTGAAAAAATATATAATGATATTTTAAAAGAGTATAAAAATAGAGGAAATAAGTAATGGCATTACCGGGTACTGTTGATATTGGTGGAAGTGGTAAATTACCATTTAATTATAGACAAATAGTCTATCAAGGTGTTGTTGTAGACACACAAGACCCATATATGCTTGGTCGATTACGTGTATACCCCGAAGACCAAAATATTCAAGATAGATTAGGCTCCATACCTAATTGGAGTGGGTCAACAGACATATGGACCGAGAGAGACCCATTCGTATTTATCCCACTAATCCCTTACTTTATTTATCAAGTACCAAAAAAAGACGAATATGTTCACGTCATTTACACAAATCCAAATGATAAAACTAATAAGGGTCAGTATTATGTTCAGGGTCCATTTTCATCTCCAACTACAATAAAAAAAGAAGATTCAGAATCTGCACGTTCCTTCTTAAGTTCGGGTGTGAGGAATAAAAGATATCAACCTATAAAAAATAAAAAAGGTGAGATTTCTAATCCTCAAACATCGGGAGTATATCCTGAACCTGAGGATATAGGTATTATGAGTAGGAATAATGCTGACATAATATTAAAAGGTTCTAATGATGTCCAAGGGGTGGATGGTGAAATTTTAATTAGAGCAGGTAAACATGGTAAATTTAACAGAACTCAGATACCAACTGCAAAAACAAACAGGGCTTTCATACAGTTAAGTAATTACGAAACTCTTGAACAATACGCCAACCCAATAGAAAGACTACTTTTAAGAAAACAAGACCAACAAACTAAAAAACTAATAGAATACGAGGTTTTCAATCCTGAGAATCAATTTAGTGCATTTACTGGTCAGATTATTCTTTATAGTTTAGAACCTGATGACGTGTCAGGAACAACAATGGCAACAGCTATAGTTAATAATTCCAACTTAGAGTCGTTTAAGAGGATACAATATATCGAACAGTTTAGTTCACTCACATTAGACCAAGTTAGTCGTAAAGTTAATAAATTTATTAATGACGTAATGAAAGGTAGAATGGAGAATGGTATGAATATTAATAATCAATATCCGTTATTTTATAGGGCGAATAAGGATAATAGGGACAATACAGACCCAGTGTCATTTACCAATATGACATACTTATTCAGTCGAATAACCCCAACTAAGTTTACGACTAACTTAAGAGGTTTTGGGTTAGTATATGATAAAACGGGTAAAGACAATGTCCCAACTAAAGCTGAAAAGCAAACCTTTAGACAAAAACAAATATTAAATCAAGATAATACTGTTGGTATCGTAGGGGCCAACCAACTGTACCTATTATCTCACAATGCAAATAATCCAGCCAAAGCGAAGATTAACCTAAATAATACAATATATGGTATTGACCAAACTAAACTTGTAGATGAGATTCAACCAAAAACATCTTCAGTTGTTAGAGGTGAAGAGTTAATGACCCTAATTGAATTAATTGTTAGGTACCTCGCGACACATGTTCACCCGTATCCGGGGTTACCCCCTGTGCCAGTAAGTTCTGATGGTACTAAGGTAGACGACCTTCTAAAAGAACTATTAGAGGCCAGTACTAAAATATTAAATAAGAATATTCGTATAAACTAAGTATTTATAGTAAAAACGAATAATGTCAATTTACAAGTCATATTTCAAACGTAATGATACGTTAATCTTTAACTCCTATACCAATACAGGTAGAAACCCTGTGGTTGAATTATTTTTTGGTAAAGTAGATAACTTATCAGGACCTAAGGGTTATTCACGTTTTATTTTTGATATTGATTTATCAGACCTTCAAACAAAGTTATCTAATGGTGAAATATCAACGGGATGTACTGCGGATATGACACACAAACTACGTATGTCAAATACTTCATCCTTTGACAAAGAATTGTTAAACTCAACATGGTCTAATGGTAGAAGAAGAGCAACATCATTTGATTTAGTATTATTCCGCATACCTAAAGTATCTGGTGACACAGGTAATATACAAACTTGGGATGAGGGTGTAGGTCAAGATTATTATAATGTTACAGATGTATTTGAAGGTAACAAATCTTTTTCTGATAGACCAACAAACTGGTACCAAAGAAACACAATTAAAAATTGGTCCGTAAATGGTGTATACGATAATGAAAATGGTAATTCTATTGATGGTTTAAATTATTCAGGTCTCACTATTATTGATACTCAACATTTTGAATTTGGTAATGAAGATATTGAATTTGATATGACTAACGAAATTAATAATATTTTATCGGGTTCAACTACAGGAGTTACAGGATGGGGTGTGGCATTTGTGCCTGAAGTGGAAAATATTACAGGTATGACTGAAAACTACTCTGTTGGTTTCTTCTCACGACATACACAGACATTCTATGAGCCATATTTAGAAACAGACTACGATGATTTGATACAAGATGATAGATATACCTTCTATCAAGGGGTTTCAAATAAATTGTATTTATATGCGTATGTTAATGGTAATCCTATTAATTTAGACAATGACCCCATTGTCGATATTATTGATGATGATGATAATGTTATTCATACATTAACAGGTTGTAGTAGGACTAAAGGTATTTATGAAGTGACAGTACCTTCAATTACTGCGAGTACAGTACCTTGTATGTTCTATGACACTTGGAGAGAATTATCCTATAACGGTAATTCAATATCTTCAATTGAGAATGAATTTGTACTTCTTAAAAATACTGAATACTTTACTATAGGTACAAGGACTGAAGAACCATCAATATACGGT
>Ga0209532_1001873_pt1 | contig 15585 bp, 17 predicted proteins | sample COG_02_FD_184746 | JGI IMG/M metagenome (GOLD analysis project Ga0209532, IMG submission 184746) | Pelagic Microbial community sample from North Sea - COGITO 998_met_02 (SPAdes) (version 2) | ecosystem: Environmental > Aquatic > Marine > Neritic zone/Coastal water | place: Helgoland, sampling... | reverse complement strand
TCAAGAAGATGATAAGAGTTAAAGGTAATGAAAGCTGCGGACCCCGCCGAGCGTAACTGGTACGTCCTCTATACCAAACCCCGTCATGAAAAAAAAGTAGCTGATAGGCTTGGAGCGGCAGGCTTTACTGTCTATTGTCCTTTGCAAAAGATCAGCAAGCAGTGGAGCGATCGTACCAAGATTATAGAAGAGCCATTATTTAAGGGATATATTTTTATTCTCATTGAAGATCATAAGCGAGATGAAGTGTTCTCTTTTCCGGGAACAGTTAGGTATCTAGTTTGGCTAAGAAGACCCGCGGTAGTCAGAAAAGAAGAAATAGAGACCATTCAAAAATGGCTTGGCCATTATAATCATATGGACATTGATATCTCCGATATTCTACCAGGGGATTATGTGCGTGTAACGTCCGGTCCTTTCATTGGTGAGCAGGCTATCTTGTTAGACAAGACTAATAAAAAAGCCGTAGTTCAGCTCAAAGAACTAGGACTACAGCTTTCGTTATCGAACAGTGCTCTGTCGGTGATTTAAGCTTACTTTTTGTTTTTAAGTACGATGCCTTGCGCATAAAGGGTTACGGGACAATCTGTTCCAAAAACACCTTTTTTATACTTCACGTCGTATTTAGGGTTTATGAAGCTGTCCATATTAGGATTACTTTGTTTGAGCGCCCAATTGCACTTTTGAATGGCCTTGGCTTTGGTAGCACCTGTCCAAGAAACGTCATTAATTATTCCTACAACGCCAATTCCTATTGCACTTGCAAAAAACGCCACGGGATAGTTTACGTATGTATTGTAATCCCAGCCATCGTATTCTTCATACATAGCGGCGGCAATTCCACCACCTATGGCCGCAGGTACTGCCGCGGCCATGGTTACAATACCCCAAGTTGTACCGGCTTCAGTATTGAATTCGCTGCGGTCAAGAATGGAGGATTCATTTACATTTTTTGATACACCAAAAAAAGAGGTAGCACTTGCAGAAACGGGTTCAAGGCTTACGACGTCAAATTCATCACTGCTGAAATTTAGACTTACGTCTGCATAGGAAAGGTTACCTGCTTGTTGCGTTGAAGCGCACGATGACAGTACAAGCGCTCCAACAAATAAGAGAATTAATTTTTTCATGATTTTGTTATTTGTTTTTCAAAAGGCATCAAAAATTATCGATGAAGCTTATCGAGCGTCGTTTAAGAGTACAAACTGAGACAATGTGAATAACGAGTAAAAATTTTACTCAGTTGAGTGTTTGTCATCCACTTATTGTCCCTTAAATTCGAATTCCAAACCAAAGCTTCGGTAAACGCTGTTATTTAATTGGCGCTTACCTAAAGCCAACCTGCGAACCTAAGTCGCTCTTTATTTAAAGAGTACAATGGGACTCACAGCGGCGAAGCCGTAAAACTAAGCTAAGTACCATCGAACTGCTCGCACCTTCTATTACTTCCAAAACACGTCGGAAGCTGCTTACGCGCTTCTTCTTAAACCAAAGCGTTGACGGATACCTCCAAGGACTCTCCAAGGAGCTGGATGAAAACACCAACAGCATACGAGTAGAACTTAATCGCTTGGAAAAGGCAGGATTGCTTGCGTCCAAAACTAAAGGTGGTCGTAAGATCTACAGCGTAAATACTTCCCACCCACTAACTTCAGATTTAACTTCCATCGTCCGTAAAACATCGGGCATCGATTCTTTGGTAGAAAGAGTTACCGCTAACCTCCCATTACTAGAGCAGGTATGAATCTGTGGTGACTTGGCGAGAGGCCTACCGAGTGGGTATATCGAAGCTTTATTAGTAGGAGCGGATTTAGATCGAAGCTATATCGAGCGGTTAACCGATAAGGCGCAGTCGCTCACCGGAAAAACTATTACGGTGAAGGTGGAAGTAGAAATAGAACTCAGCGGGGTAATAGACGGCTTTTTAGTCTGGCAAAAAGACAACAAACAATGATTGCCTTGTTACAGACATATTTTCATGAAAAGAATGGGGATAAACAACAGTTGGACATTCTATTGGTATAAAACCAAAGCACGAATACACCGATTAACAATACTACCGGTGGTAGTCGAGAAATCATTAATAATGAAATTGTCTCTTACTTATCGAAATAAGATTTAGAAGATATTTTACGTTTTTTAAGTTGGACGCTCGAATGATTGGAGATGACCGCAAAGAAAAAGAAGTTAAAATTTATTACAGCTCCAGGGATCATAGATTCTCTTCGAGTGGCTTTAGAAAACAATTGAAAATACCAGAAGACAAATAATAAATGAATATTGCAATAATAGGATCCGGATATGTTGGGCTAGTCTCAGGAACGTGTTTTGCAGAAATGGGAAACAAGGTTACTTGTGTGGATATTGATCCAGTCAAGATTGAAAAATTAAATCAAGGGATTATTCCGATTTTTGAGCCGGGTTTAGAGACCATGGTTTTGAAAAATGTAAAGAATAAAAATTTATTTTTTACAACAGAATTACCTGATGCATTATTGAATGCTGAAATCGCTTTTATCGCAGTTGGAACTCCTATGGGAGATGACGGTTCTGCTGATTTACAATACGTGCTAGCCGTGGCTAAATCAATAGGTCAAACGATGCAAAAAAGATTAATTGTAGTTGATAAATCTACTGTACCTGTAGGTACAGCGGATAAGGTAAAAGCGACCATTCAAAAAGAGTTAGATACTCGAGGTTCTGACATAGCATTTGATGTGGTTTCGAATCCTGAATTTTTAAAAGAGGGAGCTGCGATCAATGATTTTATGAAACCCGATCGAGTGGTAATTGGAGCTGATTCTGAAATTGCCTTTGGCAAAATGAAAGAACTATACTCGCCTTTTTTTAGGTCTCACGACCGTTTAGTAACGATGGACATTCGTTCTGCAGAGATGACTAAGTATGCTGCGAATGCAATGCTAGCTACCAAAATATCATTTATGAATGAAATTGCTAACATCTGCGAAAAGGTAGGAGCTGACGCCAATCAGGTAAGAATTGGAATTGGCTCGGATCAGCGTATAGGATATAGCTTTATTTATCCTGGAGCGGGTTATGGAGGTTCTTGTTTCCCAAAAGATGTAAAAGCGCTGACCAAAATAGCTAAAGAAAATGGCTATACTGCGCAGTTGATATCCTCGGTAGAGAAAGTAAACGATGCACAGAAATTAGTGATTGCTCAGAAAATTGTGACTCGTTTTGGGGAAGACCTAAGCGGGTTTACTTTTGGTATTTGGGGCTTGGCATTCAAGCCAGGAACTGATGATATGCGTGAAGCACCAGCCATTTATGTAATCAAAGAACTAGTGAGAAGAGGAGCTAAAATAAAAGCCTATGATCCTAAAGCGGTTAATGAGGCAAAAGAGCACTACCTCAAAGGAGTTCAAAATATAACGTATGTAGTCTCGAAGTATGATGTTTTAAAAGACTCAGATGCCTTAGTATTACTTACTGAGTGGAAAGAATTTCGTTCTCCAGATTTTGAAGAGTTGAAAACACAATTGAAAACTTCGATTATTTTTGATGGGCGTAATCAGTATAATACATTTAAAATCGAGCAAAAAGGATTTGAATATTATCAAATAGGAAAAAGTAGATGAAAATATTAGTAACTGGCGCAGCTGGATTTATTGGATTTCATACTTGCTTAAAATTAGTAAGTCAAAATCATGAAGTTTATGGCATTGATAATATTAACGATTACTATGATTCTAAATTAAAGTTTGACAGGTTAAACGAATTAGGGTTTAACGAAGTTCAATCAAAACGTTTTAAAAATGAAGTCAAAAGTGCCAAATTCAATTCTTTGAGATTTTCTAGAATAGATTTAGTTGATTTTGAAAGCATTGATAATTTATTTCGAAAAGAACAGTTTGAAGTAGTTTGTAATTTAGCAGCTCAGGCCGGTGTTAGATATTCCATAGAAAACCCCAAAGCATACATCGATAGTAACATCTCAGGATTTTTAAATATTCTTGAAGGGTGTCGAAATCACAAAGTAAAACATTTGGTTTACGCTAGTAGTTCCAGCGTATATGGGCAGAATAAAAAAGTGCCCTTTGAAACAACTGATAACGTTGACCATCCTATTAGTTTATATGCAGCAACAAAAAAAAGTAATGAACTAATGGCCCATACCTATGGGCATTTATATAACTTTAAAACTACAGGATTACGTTTTTTTACGGTCTATGGCCCCTGGGGAAGACCAGATATGGCTTACTATTTATTTACTAAAGCAATTTTTTGTGATATGCCCATTATGGTTTTTAATAATGGTAAGATGGAGCGTGATTTCACCTATATAGACGACATCGTGAATGGAGTTGTGAAGATCATTGAAAAAAATGTTGGCTCAAGAGAGCATTACAAAATCTATAATATTGGAAATAATAGAACCGAAAGCTTACAAGATTTTATAGCTATTATCGAAGAAGTTATTGGTAAAAAAGCAATTAAAAAAATGTATCCCATGCAATTAGGAGATGTGCCTAAAACATATGCAGATATAGATGGATTAATAGCTGATTTTAATTACACTCCATCTACGCAAATTAGAAAAGGAATGAAGGAATTTATAAAATGGTTTAAAAGCTATTATTTTTTGTAAATGCTATGGAGAAAATAGAATTATTGCAATTGCCTAAAATTTTAGACGAGAGAGGAAATTTAAGTTTTCTTGAATCAAATAATCATGTTCCCTTTGAAATAAAAAGAACTTTCTGGATTTACGATGTGCCGGGAGGTGAAATTAGAGGAGGACATGCTTATAAAGAACAAAAGGAATTAATTATTGCATTGTCGGGAAGTTTTGATGTAATAGTTTTTGATGGAGAAAAAGAACGGAAATTTTCACTAAATAGATCATACCTTGGTTTATATGTGCCAAGTGGTATTTGGAGACACATGGAGAATTTTGCTACAAATACATTGGCATTGGTTATATCAAGTTCTGATTATGATGAGAATGACTACATCAGAGATAGGAATGAGTATTTAAAAATGAAGGAAAGTGAATATATCTGATTGTAAGTTGATTGATTTTCCGCGTGTTAGAAGCAGGTCGGGGAATATAACACCAGTAGAGAATAATAGGGAAATACCTTTTGATATAAAAAGAGTGTTTTATTTATACGATATACCAGCAGGTGAGAGTAGAGGAGCACATTCTCATATTGATTGCCATCAGCTTTTAGTCGCGGCTTCAGGAAGTTTTGATGTGAAAATAGACGATGGAAATGAGCAAAGGAATGTTCAATTAAATCAGCCGTTTAAGGGGTTACATATTCCTCCTGGGATATGGGCTTCAGAGATCAATTTCTCGTCAGGGGCCATTTGTTTAGTTTTGGCTTCTCATTATTACGACGAGAAAGATTACATAAGGAATTACGACGATTTTCTTAATTTTAGAGAAGGAAGATGAAGTCATATTTTTTCATACCTGGCAACAATCCAAAATTAAAGGAGAAATTAAAGTCAATAGAAGCGGACGTCTTAATCATAGATCTAGAAGATTCTGTAGGAGAAGAGGAAGTTGTAAATATTATTCAGAATATTAGAACAATCGAGAATAAAGCAATTTTTATAAGGCCAAGATTATTTAAAGAGGATGTTTTTTTAGAACAGACGTTAAAGGATTTATTAAATTCTGGTTTTAGGAATTTTATTATTCCCAAATTCGAAACAATCGATGACTTACGAATAGTTGAAAATACTTTAGTGAATTTGTCAATAAAAGATGAAAAGATAATTTTACTTATTGAAAATCCAAAAGCTTATCATTTTGTTAAAGAATTAATACTTCAGACAAAATTAAATCTTGTTGGTTTAGCTTTTGGTAGTCAGGATTATTGTAATGAAACGGGGTTAAGGCATGATTTAGATTTATTACAAGTGCTAAGATTTAATATCTCTAGTGTTGCGAAAGCATTTGGCCTAGTTGCTATAGATATTGCGTGTATGGATGTAAAGAATGACGATGCATTTCATAAGGAAATGCGGTTGGCAGTTGATATGGGATTTGAAGCGAAATTTGTAATACACCCACATCAATTAGATTTATTGAAAAACTATCGAATATACTCTGACATTGAGGTGAAGCAAGCACAAGAAGCGATCGATGAATTTGAACGTTTGAATAAACCATCTATTTTTGTATTCAATGGAAAATTAGTCGAGCCGCCGCACATTGAACAATATTTAAAAATATTAAAAAGATAAAATTTATTATGGTGGAGAGTAATTTGGGAAATTATTTCGAAGAATTTGTGAAAGGGGAGGTTATAAACCATACTCTCTCCAAGACCATTTTTGAGAGTGATAATAATTTTTTTAGTCTATTAACTATGAATCATCATCCTGTTCATACAAATATAGATTACGCGGAAAAAAATCAACATGGAAAAGTTCTAGTAGTTGGAACATTGGTGTTTAGTGTAGTTGTAGGAATTACAGTTCCTGATATTAGTGGCAAGGCTCTCGCCAATTTAGAATATGAAAGTGTAAATCACCATGGACCAGTTTTTATTAACGATACCATTTATGCAAGTACAACAATTCTTGACAAACGAGAATCAAAGAGTAAAAATGATCGTGGTATAGTATATGTTGAAACGGTAGCGCTGAATCAGCATGGAGACATAATATTAAGTTTTAGAAGAAGAGTAATGGTTAAAAAGAAGACTGTATGAGTGATATCTTGTTACGTAGTTTAATGTTCGTGCCAGGACATAACGAAAAATTACTTGAAAGTGCATCGAGAACGGATGCAGATGTATTATTATTAGATATTGAAGACTCTGTTCAACCGTTTGCAAATAAACAAATTGCAAGAGATAGAACTGTTGAGCGAATCAGTAAAGGGGTCTTTAAAAACCATAAGGTTTTTGTTAGAATTAATGATAGAGAAAGTGGACAATTACTAAAAGATTTAATGCAATTGACAATTGAAGGTGTGGATGGTTTTATGTATCCGAAATCTTATACCGGACAGGACATTTACTTTATTGATAAGTTATTGGATACCATCGAGTACGAAAAAGGATTCTCAAAAGGTAAGTTTAAACTTATTCCGTTAATAGAAACTGCAGCAGCAGTATTAAATGCTCAAGATATTTGTAAAGCATCTGATAGAGTGATTGCTATTGCCTACGGTAGTGAAGATTACATAAGTGATCTAGAAGGAATACATGATAGGGAACACCAAAGTTTGTTTACGCCAAGAGCTATAATTGCTATGGCTGCAAGGGCTAATAATGTAATTCCTATTGATACTGTTCATATAAATGTTCATGATATGGAAGATTTAGAGTATAACTTGAATCTTTCGAAAAACCTAGGCTTTGAGGGCATGTTAGTTCTCAATCCGAAAGAATTGCCATTAGTACACAGCTATTTTTCTCCTTCAAAACGCGAAATCGAAAATTCTGAAGAGATGCTCAGGCTATATGAAGAGGCGAAAATATATGGAAAAGGTGTGGCTTTAATGAATGGTAAATTTATTGGCCCTCCAATGGTATTGGCGGCAAAAAAAGTGGTTGTGAGATCTCGACTAATAGAACAAAAGAATAATGAATAAAAAAGTTATTATAATAGGGGGTGAAGGCAATGGAGGTGTTGTAGCCTCTTGTATAGAAGATAATAGGAACAGATTTGGCGATTGTGAATGGGAAATTGCTGGATTTATTAATGATTTTGAAATAGGAAAAAAAATTAATGGTTATGATGTAGTTGGTGGAACTGATGATATTCGGAAGTTTCTAGAGGAGGATTATTATTTTGTTTATGCTATTCACATGATTGGTAGGAATATTAAAAGTGAAGAAGTGTTCTTAAAAATGAATATCCCAAAAGAAAGGTTTGCTACTGTTGTGCATAAAACAGCAATGGTTGCAGATAATGCAATTTTGGAGCCAGGAGTTTTTATTATGTCAAACTGTTATATTGGGCCTTCAACTAAAATTGGAATGTGTAGTTTAATTATGGCTAATTCAATTATCGGTCATAATACAATAGTTGGTCCTTTGTGTCATTTTTCTGTTGGTTCAATTACAAGTTCCTATGTCCAAATAGGAAGAGTTTCTGATGTTACTTTAGGAGCCCGGGTTTTAGAAAAAAGAAGGATTGGAAACTATGCTGTTGCTGGGGCAGGTTCACTGGTGATACGGGATATTCCTGATTATGAAATTCATATAGGAAGCCCGGCTAAGTTTCATAAGAGAGTAAAAGAAGATTGATTATGGTGAAGTTTCTAGATATTAAAGCTATCAATAATAGCTTCGAACCGGAATTAACCAATGTCATTAAAGACGTTATAAAATCTGGCTGGTATTTGTTGGGGAGTCAAGTTGAGGCCTTCGAAAATGCGTACAAGAATTACATTGGATCAGATTTTTGTGTTGGAGTAGGAAACGGTTTGGATGCGCTAAGATTAATTTTTAAGGCCTATATCGAAATGGGACTTATGAAAGAAGGAGATGAAATTCTTGTGCCAGCAAATACATATATAGCATCTATTTTAGCAATTACCGATAATAACTTAGTTCCAATTTTTATAGAACCTAACGAAGTTACTTATAATATTGATGGTTTTAAGTTAGAAGAAAAAATAACAGATAGAACTAAGGGAATCATGATTGTTCATTTATATGGACAGAATGCCATGGATACTAGCATACAGCAGGTTGTTGAAAAATATGATTTAAAATTAGTAGAAGATAATGCACAAGCTTCTGGGGCATATTACAATGATGTAAGAACAGGAAATCTAGGCGATGCTGCAGGACATAGTTTTTACCCTGGTAAAAACCTAGGTGCTGTAGGTGATGGTGGCGCTGTAACAACCAATGATGAGGATCTTGCAAAAACTATTCGTGCAATCGCCAATTATGGTTCCAACAAGAAGTATGTTAATATTTATCAAGGTCTAAATTCAAGATTAGATGAAATTCAAGCAGCGGTTCTTAATTTAAAACTTCAAAGGTTGGATGAGGACAACCAACGCAGAATTGAGATTGCCGAATTCTACAATAAAAACATAACCAATTCAAAGTTTGTTTTACCAAATTCAACTGTATGGCATAATGGAAAAACGAATCATGTATGGCATCTGTATGTAGTACGAACGGAGAAAAGAGACAATGTACAGAAACATTTGCTTGAGAATGATATTCAAACGATGATTCATTATCCAATTCCTCCTCATAAGCAACAAGCGTATGGTGATTTGAATCATTTAACCTTTCCTATAACGGAAAGAATTCATGAAGAGGTTTTAAGTTTACCAGTAAGTCCTGTAATGTCAGAAGAGGAAATTATGAAAGTGGTAACTATAATGAACAAAATCTAATTATGATTAGAATTGCGTTCAGAATCCTTTTAAAAGTTTATATATTCTTAAAAAGAATTATTTTTAATGTAGTATCTGATATTAATATTGTTGGTAAAGATTACATCATTCATCAACCACAATTGAGAACAGGAAAAGGGAAAATTAACTGTGGAAAAGGAGTACAGTTTGGCATTCCTTTTCGAAAAGGTTATTTTGATTCAATAACCTATATAAATTTAAGAAAAGATACATCTGAATTAACGATTGTTGATAAGGTGATTATAAATAACAATTCTAGTGTATCAAGCGCTGGGAGTAAAATTGATATTGGAGAAAAAACACTAATTGGAAATAATGTTTCAATATTTGACTCGGATTTTCACTCTATAGCTCCTGAAAGTAGATTGTCAGATAATTACTCCATAAAAGATGTTAAAATTGGAAGAAATGTTTGGTTGGGTAATGTTTGTAAAATTTTAAAGGGAGTTACAATAGGCGATAATAGCATAATTGCTATAAAATCCGTAGTAAAAAATTACATCCCCAGAAATTGCATAGCAGCAGGAAATCCTGCCGTTGTTGTGAAATATATTGAAGTTTAGTGGGGATTAGTAATTTTATTAGAAATAAAATCATAAAATCAGAATTTTTCGTTGCGTTCTCTACTTCCTTTTTTGCATCGATTATTCAAATGGCTGTTGGCGTTGTCATAGTCAAAATTTTGGCCATAACAATTGGACCAACAGGGGTGGCGCTAATGGGACAGTTTACTAATTTTAAAGATGTTATATCTACTATAGCTAACGGTTCTTTTGGCCAAGGTGTCACAAAATATATTGCTGATCAAGAAGTGGAAAACAAAAAAGTTTTGGCGACTTCAAACATTTTTACTTTATTCTTCAGTGTGACAATTAGCATAATTGTTGTGAGTTTCTCGAATAGTTTATCTATTCTTCTATTCGGAACAAACGAATATTACTATGTCTTGATAATCTTCGCGTGCACATTACCCTTTTTTGCATTCAATAATTTATTATTAGCTACAATCAATGGATATCGAGATTACAAAATTTTAATTAAGGTAAAAATAACTAATAGTTTAATAGCACTTTTAGTTTCGGGTCTTCTGGCATGGTATTTTTTAATTCAAGGAGCTTTAATTGCTCAAGCAATTAATACTTCCGTAATTTTCTTTGTATCAATCCTTATTATTTATAAGGTTAGAGGAAATTATTTCTCTTTTGATTTTACGAAGTATGATAAAAAAGTTCTAAAAAGCCTTTTGGCCTTTACTTTAATGGCTATAACTTCTACATTATTGAAGCCCTTGGTTCAGATATTCCTTCGAAGTTACATAATAGCAAATTCGTCTGATTATATAGCGGGAATTTGGGAAGGAGTACAAAGGTTGTCAAGTTATTATACACAAATCATCACCATGGGAATGGGTGTGTATTATTTGCCTCGACTATCCTCGCTTGATAAAAATGAAGAGTTAAGAAAGGAGTTGTTGTTTGGGATGAAAATAATACTACCCGCAACAGTTCTTTTGGCACTTTTCATTTTAGCTTTTAAGGATTTGATAATTCTACGCTTGTTCTCAGAAGAATTTAATATGATGAGTGACTTATTGCCGGCTCAGCTAATAGGCGACATTTTAATGATATTTTCATTCATGATTGGCTATTTGTTATTAGCTAAAGCAATGACAAAGGAATTTATAATAATACAAGTATCATTAAAAATATTAAGAATAGCGGCAGGGATAATGCTTTTTAATGAGTTAGGAGTTATAGGTTTGATTTATGCGAATATTATTGTTTATGCAACTAATCTTATAATTCTAGTAATACTTTTTAGAAAAATTGTTTTTAAAATTAATATTTAAGAATACAAAAATGAAAATACTCTTATTTGGTGAATTTAGTGGATTACACACTAATCTGAAAAAGGGACTTGAAAAAATCGGACATGAAGTAACTTTAGTTTCTTTTGGAGATGATTTTAAAGATATTCCAGGGGACATAAACGTCAATCCAAATAAATTTAAAAATAGATACCTCAACTTTATAAGCTTTCAGATATCACTATTCGGGGTCTTAAAAAAGTTTAAAGGATATGATATTGTTCAATTGGTGGCAATTTCGCAATTAGTTATTCCACGGGGGAGGCTAGGGTACTACTTTGTAAACTTATTAAAGAAAAGAAACAAAAAGGTTTTTCTAAATAGTTGTGGAGACGATATTTTTGTAATCTTGAGTTATATAAAACAAGAATACTCTCCCTTTCAAAATGAAATAAAAGCGGGACTTAATTGGAGATTATTTCACTTCTGTAAAAAGTCGGAGTACAACAACTCTCTCAGAATTTTAAATTCTATTGATGGAGTTATAGCCAGTAACTCTACTTACCATAACGCGTATCATACTTTTGAAAAGTACAAAGGATACATTCCTATGCCTTCAATTATAGGAGAGGATAAGAAGAATATCGTAAAGGACAAAGTTAAAATCTTATTTGGAATTGGAAGTAGACGCGCGCTAAAAGGAGTGGGTTATATTTTGGAAGCCTTAAAGAAGGTTGAAGTCGTTTATCCAGAAAAAGTTGATATAAAAATTATAGAAAAAATTCCATACAAAGAATATATTACGCTATTTGATGAATGTAATATCTTTGTTGATCAAGCTTGTTCTTATTCTTATGGAATGAATGCTTTATTAGGTCTAGGTAACTCGAAAGTAGTATTAAGTGGTAATGAACCAATTGTTGAGGAGCTGCTCGGAAGTTCTTGCCCTATTCTAAATATTAAGCCGAATAGCGAAGATATATTTAGCAAAATCGAGCTATTGATCAATAATCAGGAGTTTATAGCTGAAATTGGTTCGAAGAGTTACGATTTTGCGAAAGAATATCATGACCATATTAATGTCGCGAAACAATATGAATCTGTATGGAAAAAGTAATAGGGAAACCTAAGGTTAGTGTAATTGTTCCTATTTACAATGTTGAGAAATATCTAAGAAGATGTCTAGAGTCTTTGGTCAACCAAACATTAAGAGATATCGAAATTATATTGGTAGATGACGGTTCACCTGATAATAGTAGTGAGATTTATAAAGGATTTATAGCCACTGATAAACGTATTAGACTAGTTAAAAAGGAAAACGGGGGGCTAGGGTACGCAAGAAATTCAGGGCTTGAGATTGCAACGGGAGAATTCGTAGCTTACATAGATTCTGATGATTATGTCGATTTGAATATGTTTAAGAAGTTATACGATACTTCAAAGGAATATAATCTAGATACGGTTTATTGTGGTTATTGTAATTTAGATAATGAGCTGAAAATTAATTCCTTCAGCGAAGTTGAGGAGTTAACTGTTTTTAGCAGTAAGGGTGAGGTTAATGATGTTTTGTTGGACATGATTGCGTGTGAACCTTCATCAAACCTAGAAAGAAAATACAGAATGTCTGTTTGGCATGCGATTTATTCAAGGAATTTAATAGAGAATAATAATATACGATTTTGTTCTGAAAGACAATTCATATCCGAAGATATAATTTATCATATAGATTATTTATCAAAGGCAAATAGAGTAGCATTTATCCCCGACGCGCTTTACTACTATTGCTACAATGAAGATTCTCTAACCAAAACGTTTAGAGCTGATAGATATGAAAAATCGTTAATTTTATACTATGAATTGCTAAATCGCTTCAAAATTTTGAAGTTTGATGCTTCGTATTATAAAAATCGAGTAGATCGTTTTCTTTTGGGTTACACACGATATACCATAGTGAGATTGTCAAAGGCAGATATAAGTCGTGACGAGAAGATAGAGATCTTGAGACGAATAAGTAATAATAATGTTTGGAGGACCATGAACACCTACCCTTTTCAAAGTATGCCACTCAAACATAGATTATTTTATTATCTGATGAAATATAGCATGTTTAATTCATTATTGTTTATTGCAAAATACAGGTAAGTAATTTTAAGAATAGTTTTAATGTTACAGAGTATTGTTGTATATGGATTTCTAATAATCTCAATGTTTTTATTAGGCTCTTACAGGATGAATTTTTCGCGAAGCGAAAAAAATAATCATTTGTGGAAATCACATGTTGTTTTATCGCTGTTAATTTTCACATTTATTTCAGCTTTGAGATATGACGTTGGTGTTGATTATCTATTTTACCTAGATAACTATCAGTCATTATCAGATAGCTTTGATATATATGATAAAAGAACGTTTGAACTAGGATACAATTTTCTTCAAAAACAGTTTTACAATTTAGGCCTACATTATTCTGTTTTTTTTGGCTTTTTAGCATTTCTACAAATCATTTTAATATACTACACTTTTAAAAAAGAGCAATTTTTATATGGTTGCATATCTTTTGTTTTAATTACAAGCGGTGCATTTTTTACGCTGATGAATGAAATTCGTCAGTCTTTAGTAGTCTGCTTATTTATTTTTGCAGTGCAATTTGCAAATAAAGAAGGTTTTTTCAGATATTTTTTGATAGCGGTTTTAGGTTATATGTTTCACACATCTGCTTTAATATTTGTCCCTCTGTATATTTTGCTTCTTCTGGATAGGGATTATTTTAAAAGTGTCAGGCTTCAATTGTTGATATTTGGTTTAGTATTTGCAATAGGGGAATCAAGTTTAATATACGATATACTTCGTGAGAGGAATGAGTTATTTAATCAAGTAATTGCTAAGGATAATTATATTGATATCTACCAAAGATTAGGTATTTGGCAGAAGGAGTATGTAAAGGGTATAAGGTTTTACTTAAATGTGTTTATATATGTACTACTAATAGTGTTCAGCGGCAAAATAAAAGTGTATTTTAAGAGCGACAATCTAATTAAATATTATAATCTCTTTTTTGTGGGAAGTTTAGCGTATTTACTTACTTACAACAATACACTATTTCAAAGACCGTTTAGGTATTTCACGCTTTTCGAATTAGTCATAGGTGGGTATTCTTTATTCTACTTTTGGAAACGAAAAAAAATACTTGCATTCTTATATATATTTGTGAGTGTCTTATATTTTACAGCATATGTTTACTCAGATCATCATACATTTTATACATTCTTTTGGCAGTTCTAATTCTAACATACAGGTGAATGGAAGTTCTACACATAACCAATAATTATCCCACTAACAAGTTACCGATTTTTGGAGTCTTTGTAAAAGAGCAAATAGAATCGCTAGGCGATATTAATGTTAACAATGAAATATTGTTTATCAACGCAAGGGAGAAAGGTAAGATTGAGTATGTAAGAGCTATTTGGAAAATCAGAGAAAAAGTTAAAGATAAAAGATATGATATAATACATTGTCATCATGCACTTAGTGCGCTTTGCTTAGTTCTAAGTTTAAAATGCTTTCAAAATAAAGTAATAGTCTCATTTCAGAATGATCCATTAAATGAATTGGGAGCAGCAATATTTAGAATCATTAAGGTTTTTACTGATGGATTGATATTTAAAAATAATTCCGTGCTTATAAATGATCCTTTTTCTTTTTATCTTCCCAATGGTGTAAATACTAAGTTGTTTATACCAATTGAGAAATTGGTTGCAAGGGAACAGTTGCAATTATGTGCGAATAAAATTTACATACTGTTTGTTAGTTCTAACCGACTACGCAGGCAAAAGCGATATGATGTTTTTGCGGAAACGTTGTTAATTTTGAAAAAGACGTATGGTTACCATAACATTGATGAAATTAAGGTAATTAATGTTAAAAGGGAAGTAATGCCAATATACATTAATGCAGTAGACCTGCATCTCCTTACCTCTGATTTTGAAGGGTCCCCGAATTCGGTCAAAGAGTGTATGGCTTGTAATACGCCAGTAGTCTCAACAAATGTTGGTAATGTTTCCGAATTATTATTAAATGTTACCAATAGTTATGTTGCGGATAATAATACACCCGAGGACATTGCAAAGCTTGTGGACAAGGTACTTAGAACCGATTCTAATTTAAAGAATGACGGTCGCGAAAAACTATTAGATTTGCAGCTTGATATAGATTCAGTTGCAAGGACATTAAAAGAGGTTTATAATAAAATCATAAATAAAAAGTGAAGAATATTATCGTCACCGGCGGTGTCGGATTTATTGGCTCTCACGTCGTTCGCTTGTTTGTAAACAAGTACAGCGAATACCGCATCATCAATGTGGACGTGCTGACCTATGCCGGGAACCTCGAAAACTTGAGGGATATCGAGAAT
>Ga0209532_1001870_pt1 | contig 15595 bp, 25 predicted proteins | sample COG_02_FD_184746 | JGI IMG/M metagenome (GOLD analysis project Ga0209532, IMG submission 184746) | Pelagic Microbial community sample from North Sea - COGITO 998_met_02 (SPAdes) (version 2) | ecosystem: Environmental > Aquatic > Marine > Neritic zone/Coastal water | place: Helgoland, sampling... | reverse complement strand
AACGTAAATCAATAGGTAAAGCTGGATACGAATGGGCTACAAGTGATGAAGCAGGATTTACTTCCGAACAAATGGCATCTAAAGTAGAAAAAAATATGGAAAAATTATTTTCAACATGGGAACCACGTTCACATTATGAATTAATTAATACCAGTAAAGTTAAAGAAGACGTATTACCACATAAATTATTATATTAATGAAACCAACATTTGTTATAAGCTCCCCCTTTGATACTTATTCAGGATATGGAGCACGTTCTAGAGACGTAATTAAAGCTATTATTGCAACAGATAAGTATAATGTAAAACTTTTATCTCAAAGATGGGGAGCAACTCCCTTTGGTTTTTGTGAAAACCACCCAGAGTTTAAGAATTTATTAGATTTAGTAGTTCCAATGCCCTTAGCTCAACAACCAGATATTTGGGCTCAAATCACAGTCCCAAATGAATTCCAAGCTGTAGGGAAATATAATATTGGTTTTACAGCTGGTATGGAGACTACTTTAGTAGATGGGACTTGGGTAGAAGGTATGAATAGAATGGATATTAACTTTGTATCTTCAGAACATTCTAAAAAAGCATTTTTAAACTCGGTATACGAAAAACAAGATAAACAAGGTAATGTTTTAGAACAATCAATTCAAATAACAAAACCAATGGAAGTATTATTTGAAGGTGCTAATCTTGAAAAATACTTTGCTAAAAAAGTAAACCCAAATTTACAACTTAACCTTAGTTTAGACTCAATTAAAGAATCGTTTGCTTATCTATCAGTGGGACATTGGATGCAGGGTCAAATGGGAGAAGATAGAAAAAATCTTTCATTACTAGTTAAAGCATTTTACGAAACATTTAAAAATAAATCTAAAAAACCTGCTTTAATCCTTAAAACATCTCAAACTGGAGCCTCTTATATAGATAGAGATACAATCCTTAAGAAAATCCAATTAATTAGAGAGTCAGTTAATTCAAAAAATCTACCTAATATTTATTTACTTCATGGTGAATTTACAGATGAAGAAATGAATGAGTTATATAACCATAATAAAGTAAAAGCAATGGTTAGTTTAACTAAAGGAGAAGGGTTTGGACGTCCATTACTTGAATTTAGTTTAAGTAAAAAACCTATTATTGTAAGTGGATGGAGCGGGCATATGGATTTTATTAGTCCTGAATTTTCTTTATGTATTGGAGGTGAATTAACTAATGTTCACCCTTCAGCAGTACAAGAAAAAATGATTTTAGCTGAATCCCAATGGTTTAGCCCAAATCACGGAGAAGTAGGACATTCCTTAAAAGATATGTTTGAAAATTACAAAAATTATACTGATGGTGGTAAACGCCAATCTTATAAAAGTAAAAATGAATTTAGTTGGGAAAATATGAAATCTTTACTAGAATCTAGGTTAGATGAATTAATCCCAGAGTTCCCTAAACAAGTAGAATTAAAATTACCTAAACTAAATTTACCTAGCTTAAATACCCCAAAGTTACCTAAATTAAATTTACCAAAACTAGAAAAAAATGAAGGATAATTTAACAACATGCCCTAGATGTAGTAGTGATGCGTGTTACGTTCAAGAAGTAAACCATGAAATTAAAAATTATATGTGTTATGGTTGTGGTTTTATTACTAACTCATTAATGAAGAAAGGAGAAGAATTTTTCGAATCCCAAATGGAAACCTTACCAGAACTTTATAAAGAATTAATGGGTGAAGATGAAAACACTGAATTAATTTGGATGCCTAATACAATTAATTTACCTAATAAAGGTATGGTATTTGCTGATGGAAAAAATGGCTCTAATTGGGCTTGGGCTGCTGTTAAAGCTATTCCTATGCCTAAAGAAGAACAAGAAAAGTTTAAAGCTAAAGGTAAAAACTTTAAATTTAAAATGGATATGGAAAATATAAAACATTATCCTGAAGGTGATTTTATGGAAGCCCTTGAGTATATTGGTGTATTCGAAAAATAAAATATGTTTAATCTAGAATTAACTTCTAACAATAAGATTAAAGTTACTTATTTAGGAAATGAACCTTTAAAAGTAAAATTTATTCCTTTATTATCTACTATTAGAATTCCTACTAATAGTTATAGTTTTACATTCAATTGTAAAAACCATTGGTTTATTCCTAATCTTGACTATACAGGATGTAGTATTTTTAAATTAGAATATAATAATACTAGTTTAGAATATATTCTACCTTATAAGATAACTAACCCATCAACTAATTCTAAACCCTACAATGTAATATGTTTAGGACTAAATAAAACTGGGACTACCTCACTTAAGTCTGGATTAGAAAAATTAGGATATAATGTAATGTGGGAAGCCTTAGGACATCAATTTATAAATGCTGATATTGAAAACGGAGATTATAGTAGCTTGTATTCTATAATTAATAATCCTAAATTTAATGCTTATGAAGATTTACCTTTTTCTTTGAAAGGAATGTGTTCTGAAATTTTTAAGATAGATCCTAAAGCTAAGTATATCCTTACATTAAGAGATGTAGATAAATGGGTTAACTCGGTAATTAAATTTTATTCACCACATCTTCCTTATATTACAGATCCTTTTAATAACCCCCACACCTATTCCCAAAATTATTCAGGGATTAAAAATTATATAACTAAGAATTGGAATAAATTAATATTTAAAGATTGGGGGTTAGATTCTACAGATAATATAGAACAAAAATTAAAAAATGTGTATAATTCTCATGTAGATGGAATTAAAGAATTTTTTAAAGATAAAGGAGATTTAATGGTTTTAGATGTTAGTAAACCTAATTCTTTCAAACAAATGGCTGATTGGTTAGGAGAAAATACAAATGAATTAGATTTTCCTTGGTTAAATAAATCCAATTAAAATTATTATACAAAAAAAATATTAATGAAAATTAGTTACGCTATCCCCGTCTGTAATGAATTTGTAGAAATACAACGTTTAATTACATTCTTATTAAAAAATAAACGAGACGAAGACGAAATCGTAGTATTATTTGATTCAAATAATGGTGATAAAGAAGTAGAAACCTATCTACGTAAAATGAATGTTGAAAAAACATTATTTAGATGGGCATCTTATAAATTTGAAGGTGATTTTGCTGCTATGAAAAATCGTTTAAATAGTTTATGTAGTGGTGATTATATATTCCAGATTGATGCGGATGAAATGCCTAATGAATATATGATGCAAATTATACCTCAAATGTTAGAGGTAAATCAAGAAGTAGATTTAATGAGGGTTCCTCGTATCAATAGAGTAGAAGGACTAACTGAAGCCCATATTAAACAATGGGGATGGAATGTTGATGAAAAAGGCAGGGTAAATTGGCCTGATATGCAATGGCGATTATATAGAAATGATCCACGTATTAGATGGCATGGAGAAGTTCATGAAAAAATTATTGGACACGCTACACATGCTATTTTACCTATAGAAGAAGATTTTGCTCTAATTCACAACAAAACTATTGAGCGTCAAGAAAAACAAAATAATTACTACGAGACATTGTGAGAATTCTTTATGTAACAAATCATATAAGTATAGCTAATGCTAGTGGTGGTTTTATAAGCGACTACCAAAATGATCTTGTATTTTATGGATTAAGAGAATTATATGGTGATGATGTAGTTGATTCTACTCAAATAATTTCACTTTATAAAGAATATGAAAATAAAATCCATCCTAGACATCTCTGGGGTGGTATGACTACGTTTTGGCTTATAGGAGATAATAATATTGATAGAACTAATATTGAACAAAAAATTAAAGACCAATTTTATGATTTAATTATTTATGGTTCAATTAAACGTTGTAAGGATTACTATGATATAGTTTCTAACCACTACCTAGCTGATAAGATTATTTTAATTGATGGTAATGATGAATCTGAGTTAGATCCACTATATAAAAAACATTTATACTTTAAACGTGAATTAGTAAATGAACATCCTAATTTAAAACCAATCACATTTGCTATTCCAACACCTAAATTAGCTCAACCTAGTAAAAATAAAACCCAATATTCCGCTACTTGCATCCCAGGTCAACCTGAAACTTATGTATTTAAGGAAGAACAATCTTATTATGAGGATTACCAAAAATCATATTATGGGGTTACTATGAAAAAAGCAGGTTGGGATTGTATGAGACATTATGAGATACTAGGTAATTATTGTATGCCCTATTTTACAGACCTAGAAGATTGCCCTAAAGATACTTTATCTAGTTTTCCTAAAGAATTATTATTAGAAGCTAAAGAATTAGCTAATAATTTTGATGAGCAAAAATATTACGTTATATTAGATAAAATATTTGAACATACTAAACAACATTTAACAACAAAAAGCCTAGCTAAATATATTTTAAGTTATGTATAGATTTGATATTATAAATCATTTTGTAAAAAAGTATAATTTTGAAAATTACCTTGAAATTGGAGTTTTCAATGGTGAATGTATTGAAGCCGTAGATATTTTACATAAAGATGGAGTTGATCCTGGAGCTGAAGGCGTAGTCCATCCTAAAGTAAATTACCCGATTACTTCAGATGAGTTTTTTGAACTAATTAAAGGTCATGATATTAAATATGATATAGTGTTTATTGATGGTTTACATCATAGCACTCAAGTAATTAAAGATATTACTAATAGTCTAAAACATAGTATTAACAACGGAGTAATTGCTATGCATGATTGTAATCCACCAACTAAAGCTCATGCTCAAGTTCCAAGAAATGGTCAACGAGAATGGAATGGTGATACTTATAAAGCATTTTTACAATCTAGAATAGATAACCCACAACATAAACATTTTGTAGTAGATGATGATTGGGGTGTAGGTGTTGTTTTAAAAAATCAAGGGGATTTTAGTATAGATAAAAACGAACTACAACAAGGTATAGATTCTTGGGATTATTTTAATGCAAATAGAACTAAACTACTTAATTTAATATCACCAGATGAATTTAAAGAATCTTATAAATAAAAGTTGGTATGGTTCTATAGGTTTCATTAATAATGATTCAGATATTGAATTACTAGGTTCTTATTTACTACACAATAAATCAGTATTAGATGAGTATAAAGGACATATCTTTGCCTTTACTTATAATAAACTAAATAAAGAATACTTAGAAAATACCATAACTTCTTTATACCCAGATGCTAAGATTATTCTGTTAGATAAAAATAGAGGACATAACTTTGGGACTGCTGATTTAGATAATACTATATTTAATTATTGTAAAGAAAATAATATAGAATGGTTATGTAAAGCTTCAAACGATATAATTTTACAACCTGGAGTATTAGAAATACCAATTCAAGAAGCTGATTTTTATTATATGAACGGGGTAGGTTATGGTGGAATGGTTAAATATAGTTTTAGTAATGAACGTATTATAAATGAAGATTTTTTCCCACAAACTAACTTTTATTTTATAAATGTATCTAAAACAGATTATCTAAACGATAAAGAATATATAGATAAAACTTATAATGAAATACAAAATATCCCTAATTACAATGGTAAAATTTGGGAGTATTTCCAAGGATGGGAATGTGAAGGATTTTTAAGGGAATGTATTAATAGAAATAAGCTTTCTAAATATCACTTGATTCCCCAAAAAACTTATATTAAATTATTAGAATATATAAAACAATACCGAATACCCGATTGTAGTCATAAAAACATTATGATTGAAGGTATTTGTCACTATCAAAATACAAAACAAAAAATTACAATATTATGATTTTAGATTTAGAACAAAAAGTAAACGAAATTTTTAAAACTCGCTCAGATATTAACGAACACATCCCAGCTATTATAAAATATGGACAAGAATGTGATCATATTACAGAAATGGGTGTGCGTGGTATTGTTTCAACTTGGGCATGGTTAGCAACAGCTCCTAAAAAGCTAATAGCTTATGATTTAGAAGACCCTTCAAAGTGGGGAGGAAAAATCCAAGATGTATATGATACAGCTAAAGCTTATAATCTTGATTTTACATTTATTGAAGGTGATGTATTAAAACTAGAAATTGAAGAAACTGATTTACTATTTTTAGATACATGGCATGTATATGAGCAAGTAAGAGATGAATTAAAGTTACATGCTGATAAAGTTCGTAAATATATTTGTTTTCACGATATAGTTTCTTGGGGTGAAAGAGGTGAAACAGCAGGGCATAAAGGTATTAATTATGCTATTGATGAATTTTTAGAAAATCACCCTGAATGGCAAGTAAAAGAACGTTTTACTAATAATAATGGATTTTTAATTATTGAAAGAATCTAATGAGAATAATCTACAGAATATCTGATGCTGGTTATAAAAAAGAAAAACCAGACTATATAAACAATGAAAATTGTTTAAAAAATGCTACTGAGATATTTAAGGATGCTAGCTGGTTAGTAATAGCTGATAATGTTTCAGAACCTACTAAAAAGATGATTCGTAAATATATTGAAGAGGATAGTGATATTGAATATGTTTCTGTAGGGCATGGAGCTGGAACATTTAATTTAGCATTAGATGAAGCACTACAATATGATGACGATGAAATTGTATATTTTATTGAAAACGATTATATCCACAAACCTGATAGTCAAAAAATTATAGAGGAAGGTTTTACCTTAGGAGCCCCCTTTATAGCACTTTACGATCACCCAGATAAGTATTTAGATCCTTCTAAAGGAGGTAATCCATATTGCCAAGGTGGTGCTGAAGATACTAGAGTATATTTAAGTGATAGCATACATTGGAAAATTACCAATTCAACAACAATGACATTTGCTGCTAAAGTATCAACTCTTAAAAAATATGAAGATACTTTAAGAAATTTTACTAAAGATACCCACCCTAATGATTTCCAAATGTTTTTACATTTAAGAGAACAAGGAGGATTACTATTAACTCCCCTACCGGGTTATGCTACACACGGAGAAACAGCTTGGTTATCACCTTTAACAAATTGGAAAGATTATGTTTAGTGTAATTATACCTACATATAAAGAACCTGAATACCTAGATTTATGTCTTAAATCAGCATTCGAAGGACAAGTAAATAATAATGAAATTATTGTTGTAGTAGATGGTTTTTTAGAGCTAAACCAACCTATACTTGATAAATACCCAGATGTTGTAGTATTAGACTTAGGAACTAATCAAGGTTTGTCGGTAGCAACGAATTGGGGCGTTTACAACTCAACACATGACTACATTTTGGTAATCAACGATGACAATGTATTCCCACGTAATTGGGACGAAAAATTAACACCATTTAAACAACAAGGCATTGTAGTATCAGCTAATCAAATTGAACCTAACCCTTCAATGTTCCCTCAATTTATAATTAAAGATTTAGGTAAATCACCTGAAGAATTTGATTTAAAAGCTTATTGGGAATTTGAAGATACACAATACAAACAAGCAGAATTAAATGGTTCAACTTTACCATTTATGATGAATAAATACGATTATTTAGCAGTAGGTGGTTGGGATATTATGTATCCTTCACCTCACGTAGTTGATTGGGATTTTTTCCTTAAATGTGAATACGTTGGATATCTTATGAAGCGCGTATATGTTAATTTTTATCATTTTGCCGGCGCTGCTACGCGTAAAACCCGCGAACAAAGCGCTGAATCAACACGTAAAGAATTAATAGCTCATGATTTTTTTACTGCCAAATGGGGAAGTAAAGCAGAACATAACCCACAAAATAATTCTAAATTATTATCTAAATTTAAATGAAAGAAATCCTACAAAGTAAATACGGAGAGGGTTTAGATATAAAAGAATCACCTAAAACCGAAACCGAACGTGAATTAGCTTTATTTGTTGATACAATAGAGACACTAGAACACATTTGGCATTCTGAACATGAATTACATGAAGATTTTGGTATTGATTTATTAGGTTTTAACCAATACCATTATCATGTTATTGAAAATTTAATTATAGCTAAGTATGGTTATGATACAGCTGATGTAATTTGGTGGTGGGTTTTAGATAGATTTGATGCTGATGGTGAGTTATTAGGTGTAGAAATGGAAGATGGTAAGGTTCATATGTTAGAAACTCCAACAGATTTATTTAAATTTTTACAAAGTTTGTGATATGTATAGGGAAAACTTAAACATATTAACACATGGACAATATAACTTACATAGATTGTATAGTATGTAATGAGCCAATGCCCGAATTAAGATTAACTAAATTTGGTTATAAACGTTGTGTAAATTGCTCAGATACTAAACCTAAAAAAGCAATTAACGCCCAATTTGGAGAAGGTGATAATACATTTGAAACAATAGTATTTATAGAAGATTAATGCCAAACGCTAAACCACTTGCTAAAGAACGAATATTAGCAGCTATGTCTCAAACACTGAGTAACAAAGCTGCTGCTCGCTACTTGCATGTTTCGTATACACATTATAAAAAATGGGCTAAAACATATGATGCTACCGAAGAAGGTTATAACAATCTATTTGAACAACATTTAAATCAAGCTGGTAAAGGTATACCTAAATTTTTAAGAGCAGATGGACCTGAACCAGCATTACTAGATATAATTGAGGGTAGAATAGATGCTTCATCATTCAGCCCAGATAAATTAAAATATAGGTTAATAACTGAAGGTTACTTAAAAGAAGAATGTTCAGTGTGTCAATTTCACGAACGTAGAGTAAGTGATTATAAAATGCCTTTACTTCTTAATTTTAAAGATAATAATAAAAATAATTATCGTAAAGAAAATACAGAGTTACTCTGTTACAATCATTATTTCCTACAAGTAGGAGATATATTTAGCGACAAACAGATTAAGGGTATAGAAGACCATGTTCCAACCTACCAAAGCGAAGTAGAATGGGAGTTGGATGCTTATCAACTTGAACAATTAGAAAAATTAGGTTTAGTAGATAAAGATGAAAGCGATGACCCTTATTCACTAGTATCTAGAAAATGAAACAACGTAAAAGTAAATTAGCACGTAAAAAACGTAAACACGATAAATTAGTTAACGATTACGATAACCAAAAATCAAAACATCTTGAAAAACTAGCAGATAAAATGTTGGAGGACCAAGAAAAACTTAGTAAATTACGTGATAAGAAATCAGATGGTAAATTTTTAGACCTATTTTAAATGGTAAAACGAATTAAAGTAAAAAACGTAGAGGAATTTGAAGATATGCTTCAAGAACAAGACCTTAAAATCTCAAAAGCAATCATTGAAGTTGCTTTAAAGAATTTAAAAGGAGACAAACGTTTTATCCCTATTTTAGAAGTTCATGTTGAAGAAGATGAATCAATTTTCGATATAACCTTGGATAGGCAAAATATGCTTAGTACATTACGGCAGAATTTAGAAATTCATGAGCGTAATGAAGATTATGAAGGTTGTGCTCGAATTGCTAAAGCGATACAAGAATTAAAAAAATAATTGTATGAAAAAGGTTATGTTATTAGGTTTATTACCATTATTTATTAGTAGTAATACAAATGTTCCAATTGAAGTATGTTATGAAGAAACTATTATCGAACTTAAGCCAAAAAACATTCAGCCTATTATTACAGATGGAGACCTTCTCACTGCCCTTATTTTTGTTGAGTCTAGGGGTAATGATTCTGTTATCGGTGATAGGCATCTTGTAGGCAATGAAGCCGTAGGTGCACTACAGATTAGACCAATAATGGTTAGAGAGGTAAATCGCATCCTAAAAATACAAGGTAAAACAGAACGATTTGATTTAAAAGATAGGTTTGATAGAGAAAAATCAATTCATATGTTTATGATATGGAAAGAATTTCACCATAAAGATAGTTCACCTGAAAAGGTAGCTCGTAATTGGAATGGTGGACCTAAAGGTTATAAAAAAGATAGAACAATTAAATATTGGAATAAAATAGAAAAACAATTAAATAAATAAAAAATGAAAAAAGTATTATTATCAATTATTACAGCTACAATGCTATTTAGTTGTACTGAAAAAGTAGAAAACGTAGTTAAATTACATGAAGGTTATTATGCATTCTGTGGTGCATCAGGTGCCGTTCCAACAGGTAATAAAATTATAGTTCAAGGTGTTGAATTTGAAGAAGGATGTGCTATTTGCCCTGTCCTCCCAGATACATCAATTTCAAATTTAGCAATGGAAGGTGTAAGTCCAAGTTGGGGAAAGGTAATGGGAACTGAAGGTCAATTTAGTGTTGAAAAAGATTTTGAATTTCCTGGTAATGATGGAAGCACTAGATGGGATGGAAAGTCAGTTTGGTCATTATATCACTATTTTGATACCTCAACCTATATTCCTCAATTCAATCCAACAACTATGAGTTGGGAAATGATGAAACCCGGCAATCGTTCATTTATAGTAAATACAGATTCAGCACATACAAGTGAAAGTAATATGTTCTGTATGCCTTGTCAAATTATTGATACTACGGATGAAGGTATTATTTTAGCTGAATGTTTTGGTCCCTTAAATGAAGCAGCTGTTCCATTACGTAAAGCTATCCCTGTAAAATCAGGTATGAAATCAATCACAGCAGCAATAGAGGGTAAACCTTACCCTGTTGGCACCCCAATTCCACTTATGGAATTAGGTAAAGATTTATCAACTCTTAATAAATAATTAAACAATGAGTAATACAAGCGCAAAACAACGTTACACAGCATTCACAGAATGGCATGAATGGGCTAAATCAAAATACCCAAATTTTAGAAAAGCAACTAAAAAGAAAAAACCCTCACAACCACGTTTTAGTGAGTATGGTTAGTAAACTATCAGTGTTGCAAGTAATGCAAATTATGTCTGATGATGATTTTATGTATTTAATGGAATATGAACCTAATACAGTCTTATCATTATGTAATGCCCTAAGTATTGAACTACAAGAATCAAGAGAAGATGAAAGTACTAGTAATAGGAGAAACCTGTGTTGATAAATTCGTTTACTGCGATGCTAAACGTTTATCACCAGAAGCCCCAGTCCCAGTTTTAAACCCAATTAAATCGGTTGATAACCCAGGAATGGCGGGTAATACTTATGAAAATGTTAAAGCATTAGCCCCTGAAGCTATAATGGCTAGCATTACCCAAAAACAAAAAATCACCAAAACCCGCTATGTAGAGGAAAAATCAAATCATATGTTCCTTAGAGTAGATGAGGGTGAAAATTTTGATTGTCAATTTAAATGGGGCATGTTTGCTGATTCATCTATTGCTGAAGCAGATATTGTAATTGTAAGTGATTATAATAAAGGGTTTTTATCAAATGTTGATTTAAAGGAAATTGCTCGTAAATCTAAATTATCTATTTTAGATAGTAAACGCAAATTAACTAATGATATTATTGAAGGGTTTACTTTTGTTAAATTAAATGAATTAGAACGTTTAAATAACCCATCTTTAACTACAGATAATATTATTACTACATTAGGTAAAAAAGGTGCTGAATATAAAAATACATTATTTGAATCTCCCAACCCACAAGACACAATTGATGTTTCAGGTGCTGGTGATACATTTACAGCTGCCTTTATAGTAAAATATTATCAACTAAAAGATGAACGGACAGCAATTCAATTTGCTAATCGTAAAGCATCAGAAGTAGTTTCTCAAAGGGGGGTAGCAACTCCAACCCAAGAATAATTTATGGATATAATTGAGATTTTTGCTAATAGAAGAAGTGGCCACCATTTCTTTTTATCATGGTTTATTAGTAATATTATTGGGGAAAAAGATACTAAAACTAAAGATCTAAATAAAATTACATGGGTTAACCCAAAATCAGTTCATATTAATGATGCTTCATATCATGCTTTTTTTGATTTTGAAGGAACTATAAAAGAAATTGGCATTCAAGCCTTAAAATCCCCAAATTATATGTTTATTAATTATGAGGATGCTGGAATGTTACCTAATGTAAGTAAATATTTTAGTGAACATAAAATTAAAACTACCCAAATAGTTTTTATCCGTGATTTCCTTAATACGATGGCTTCCAAATGGAAAGTATCAAGAGGTGATATGGAACAGTGGTATTTTGGATTTGAAAGAGAAGATATTATTCAAGATAATATTCGAGATTGGAAAGATATAGCAAAAGCTTATTTAGGAGGTAAATATGCCCGAATTTCTTATGAAGAAATGTTAACTAATCCTCAGTCTAAAATTAACTTTTTAAAAAATAATTTTAATAAGCTTGAAATGTTCCAATCACATGAAATGGATGGGACAATAAGTTCCTTTAAAAATTCTAATTTTAGTAACAGATATAAAGAAATAGAATTTAATCAACTTTTTAAAAATATAGTTTCATCCGATAGTGAATTAAAATATTTAATTAAGGAAATGAATTATAATCCTATAGAAAATATCCTATAATATATTTGGCTACCCGAGTTCTCGTTCGTATATTCAACGTGTTGAATAAGGCGAGACGCCGCAAAATAAAGGTTATGTTTACAACAATAAGAATGAGTGAAGAGGATTACATGGGTTTCACTTGGTATGCAATTTTAAAAGATGGTGTGAATACAGGTAAGCAATTTAATGCTTGGACTAGAGAGAGTGCAATAGCAATGTATAAGCAAATCCACGAGTAATATGCCGTTATTCGAATTTACAAACAAAACTCAATATGGTCAATTGCGCAAGCGAATTGTCCATAATGAATCATCCCAATTCACAATCAAACGTGGATTTGGTGATTTTGTAGCGGTTCGTCCATTTAAATATATGTCAAATTCGCCATATACACCGGGTTTAACGCGCGTAAATGGTAAGTTATACATGATACCTGACTGGATAGAGGTATTGCCTGAAACCACAATAAATGATATCAAAGCATTTGAAGAGGAAACTCGTGGTCGCAAAAAAGGTACTAAAAAAGTTGATAATCTAACTGAATGGAGATTTGAATCCAAATCAGACCCTGGTAGTTATTATGTTGTAAAGCAGGTTAGCGATTATAAAGTCAGTTGTACTTGTTCAGGTCAATATAGAGCCAAAGATAGAAAATGCCGCCACATGAAGGAAGTAATGCAAGAACTAGGAATATGAGTAGAGGAGCATCTAAAGTAATGCAGAAGGAATTTGATAAAGCTAAACTCGAATTTCCATTCGAAGGTGATTTATTTGAAATTCAAAACGAAGCAGGTAAATGGTTACAAACCACTAGAGTTACATTTCGTAGCTATGATGGTCCTAGACGTATTACTACTTACGATACTAATTTAACTATTGACCCACGTAACATTCAAATGGTTCATACTGAGAGTTATAGCCAACCATACGAAGGTCCTGTTTATTATTACGGAAGTAATCGCGAAGGTGGTTGGAGAGGCACCTTTAAGGTATTATATTCACAGGAGTTAGAAATGGATGAAGTTAATAAAAGATATTACTAATGGCTAGATTAAAAGAAAACGATACAGTATTAGATAACTGGGTAATTACCAGCTATGAATATCCAACTAAACCAGAATTAGGTGATAAATCGGTTTGGCATTTTGATCGTAGTAAAAATCCTAATGGTTGTTTTAGAGTAGATCATACCCCAGCTAAAGGTGAAAAATTACCTAAAGTCCAAGTTAATAAAACTCAAACTTATGGGGGTATGCCTGTGGGTATGGTGTTTAAAACATCTAAAAATAGCAATGCTAAAACCAAAATGAAGGTTTGGAGAAACACAAATATTGATTACATTATCACTCAAGATAAACTACCAGGTGTGCCTGATAAAGCAGTTATACTTGAATTAGGGGTAGGCGAAGAACTTATTAAAAATTGGAAATCTAAATATTCTCTGTAATATTTATAACATATAAACAAAACAAATTATGGCAACTAGAGCATTAGTAGGAACAATCCAAACAGACGCTGCAGGGAATCAAGTTTTAACTTCGACGTATAATCATTATGATGGTTATCCTGAAAATTTAGGTGTTGGGTTAAACAAATTCTATGACTCAGCTGATGGAGCAATAAAAATATCTAATCGAGGATATATTTCATATTTAGACCCTGAAACTGGAGAAATTGAAGCAAAACATAAAGACCCAGCAGACAAAACAGTTCTACCAGATAATTATGAAGATGCAATGAGAAAAATTTACTCAACAGCTGATTCATATGGAGCTGATTATCTTTATCTTTATGATTTTGATGATGCTGAATGGGTTTTTTCAACAATGATGGGTTCTCAAAAAGTAATAGATACATTTTCAGGAACAGGTATTGAAAACCAATTCGAAGGATATGAAGGTGGAGATATGGCTGATTATGATTCAATAGATAATATGGAAGAAGGATACAAAACAAAATGGAAAAAATTCATCACTGAAAACGATGATGCTAAAGTTAGATTTGAAAAAGTCCGTGACAATGCTTACCGCATGTTAAAGTCCGAAGATGGAAAGCAAGTAAACGATTATGTAGATGCTTTAACAAGACAAATTAAACTTAAACCATCAGATGCTGATGAGTATATTGAATACGATCGCACAGATTGGAAAGCTGATTTTGACGACTACGTAAGCGATAAAATGGACTTTTAAGATGGATAAATGTAATTGTACAGTATGTAATTGTGGAACATCATGTGGGTGTTCTTGTTGTAATTGCTAGAAAAATAACATACACAATATTTGGAGGAGCGAGAGCTCCTTCTTATATTTATGTATATGAAAAAGGTAGAGAAAATAATAGTAACACAAGAGGAGATTAAGATGGCTACCCGTCCTAATATCTATCGCAACAAAAAGAAATATTCTCGCAAAGGAAAATCGCGGAATATGTGGTTACCCGAGGAATAGTTCGTATATTTACAGGGTAAATGAGGCGGGAACGCAATTAAAAATTAAAAAATAAAGGTTATGTCACAATTAGAATTATTTGAAGGTATTGTTTTGAGCCAAGAGCAACAAGAAATGGTTGCTGAATTCAAACAAAAACAAGCTAAAGTTACTAAGGATAGAACGTTATCAAATGAGCGCCTAGAGGGTGCTTTAATTGAAGCTGGTTTCCTTAAAGATGTTGATTTTTCAAACACGTTTGAACCTACAATTGTTACTAATGATGTTCAGTTAGGTTATAGTTTTAAAGGTAATCAATTTGAGGCTAAAGATGTTACTTATAATACTAATAAAGGTGGTGTTTGTTTCTTATCTAAGCGTTACAATAAAGAGGAAGATAAAGTAGTTGATACTAAAATCAACTACTACAGCTTCGATGGTAATAAAAGTAAAATCGAATGTGAAAGTGTGGTAGGTAGCTACAGAGCAGTTAAATTAACTACATTTCTTACTAAATTAAAGGAGCAACGTGAGGATGCTGAAATTCAAAAGGAGAGTGCTCGCATACGCAAATCAGCATTTGAGATTGCTAAAGCCAATTTACAAGCTGAATACCCAAATGTTAATATTTTTGAGTTTACAGATTTCGATCGTTACTCAAATCGTTACTTTGAGACTAAACGTTTGAAAGCTCAATTTGAGAATGGTAGTTTCATTACATTCAATGTTAGTGTTAATGGTGATTACAGAATCAATAAGAAATACGATGCT
>Ga0209532_1001858_pt1 | contig 15667 bp, 15 predicted proteins | sample COG_02_FD_184746 | JGI IMG/M metagenome (GOLD analysis project Ga0209532, IMG submission 184746) | Pelagic Microbial community sample from North Sea - COGITO 998_met_02 (SPAdes) (version 2) | ecosystem: Environmental > Aquatic > Marine > Neritic zone/Coastal water | place: Helgoland, sampling... | reverse complement strand
GGGTGAGATGGGTGAGATGGGTGAGATGGGTGAGATGGGTGAGATGGGTGAGATGGGTGATACTCACCGAATACTAAATGGGACATCCAAACTTGATGTCAGAATTGTCTTTTACCACCTGGGAAGTGACTATTTATTTTTAGTAACCATAAACCGATCGTCTTCTTTACGACGTGATGATTTGAGTAACATGTATGTTGGTTTCCCCGTGACTCATGAGTCCCTTTCGACGATACAGACGTCCTTTTTTGTTCCGTGGAAATCGAATCGGTCGTACATAGGAGAGGGTGGGAACAATCATTAACTTGGGTCTGTAGTTGTATGCTAATAAACCGTCCCACGTGAGAGCATCATGCTGAACCAGTCGCAATCCGTTTCGAACCTGTCGATTTTTAGAGAAACTGATTTTCAGTCGGGTGGAACCCGATGATATATCAATAACCACTCTCGAAGTGGTATATGCGTTGTTGATACTATCATATGCAACAGAATCCGTTGAAAGTCGGGGAGATCCCACTATGATCCCATGATACCCGTTCGAAGTATGTACTTTTTTAGTCTCGAGATCGACCGCTGTCCATATACTCGGGTCCTGTATATGACAGATCCGTAAGTTTCTAAAGAAATACCCATCCCGAATCGGCTGGATCGCGAGGTCCATCGGAAACTGACCACGTACGTTGAACACCATAGATTCGGTTGCCTGACAGACTTCCCCGTTGAGGACGAACTCTTCATCTTGATAGAGCCGATATATAGCGGCCCTGTTGTCGACCTTCATCATCGGAGTACCAACCACTGGGTAAATGTATGGGTCACCACCCGCCTCCGCGATCGAGATGGAAGACATCAGCACATTACCAAATATAAACGTGGTTTGTACGGTCGTTCCGGGATGTGATAACGTATATGTGCTCGTACTGACTTCGACACTGGTAGTAGATATATCCGAAGAGACCGGTCGCACTATGATGATACGATACCCATTGACTATCTTCTGAATATGATATCCAGTAACATGGTCCGTCAGGAAAGGAGAGTTTTCACGGAACAGCACTGTATCACCCACCCTCGGATGAAAGTGGGGAGAATATGAGTGAATTTGGTTCACGTTGGACCGTATCATGTGTATCAAACAGTATATTGGCATCCTCTAAACGTATGTCGTGGGTACCGCCGGTAATGGTCGGTACCAGCGACACACCAGTCGCTTCCGACTGCTCCAGATTGTTCAAGATGGACGTAGAATGTACGATTATAACTCGGGACGTCTCACGCGTGTCCTGATGATCCGAGACTCCTGAACGTTTCCCGAATGTTCTAGACATGTCGATCGAAGTCACGGTTCCAACGTGAATTATGAAACGTTCAGATACCATGTGTCGTAGTCATAGCCGAATATGACATGCTCCAGGCGGAGCGGTAGTACACCCGGCCCCAACTTATGCTTGAAGTCGGATCCGAATCTAATGTATGTCAGGGTCTGGGGTACTCACATTCGCCAACTCTTTCTCGATTTCTGTCCTACTCATACGACACTCCTTCTCGAGACATGTGCGGAGAACTTCGTCTACCAACATTTATTTCTTATATAGAGTGTCGACATATATAACTCTCAACACAACCGGAACGTATGCTGGACGGATGGGAGTATTTTTTAATGTTCTGCTTCCACGTATATAAATAACAAACATACAATACGATTGATCAGTGCAATACTATTTGAAGATTCACCGACACCCTGTACAGTAGCGGATGTCCACTTTTGATCGCAGATTGATCGAGAATTCCCATACTGTGGGATAAACGTTGGCTGACGTATCCCGATCCGGTCCGTTGAATCCCTTCAATCGGAACCATTGATCTTTGTTCACACGGAATGTCTCGTCGAACACATCGAAACGTTTAAAAATACACCTGTAATCAATCGTTACACGACACTTCGTATCCCGAAACATATCCAACTGTTCCACTAATTCTTTTACCGACAAAAACATACTAGACGTGTGCAAATCGTCATCAGTTGCTATACGTCCCCGATGATTCAACCCCACTATGAACACATGTTCGTCTGCTCGACGTGTGAATTTCATGCTGTAACTGTCATTGGATATTCCGATGGTAAAATATGGTCGGTTGTCGTTCACAAGCCTTTTTCCCACGAGTCTTGGTGTCGGCTACGTTTGATATTATATTGACACGGATCAACCTACTACTCCAACCATATGGATGTGGACATTCTCTTTGTCGGCCAGATCGAGTAGAAATGGTACGTATCGGTGGTCAGGAACGTGTATGGACACCTTGGATCCTCGGGTTCGTCGCATCAATCGACGGCAGTCTGACAACCACTCATTGAATGCCGATCGCTCCTCGGCACCCATCTCACTTCCCAAATTCACGAGTTTTGACATTGTATGATAGTACACTATACCAAACTATTCTAAATATGACAATTTCCACAGTATCTGCGTAATTTTCACTAGATGTCGGGAAGGTGGAACGACAACAGACAAAACAAGCTCGAACCGAACCATGTCTTCAGATTCTACAACTTCTTCCACTGGGGCTGCTGCTGTTGCTTCATCTCCCACGAAGAAACGCAAAACCGCCGTTCCCAATCGAATCATGCTCGTCAACGACATGCACATGTCGGATACGCACACTTCGGCCATAGTGAAAAACTCCAAGTGCAGCCTGGTTCCCCTCGTCTCAGCGCACGACAAGACGAGCCCCGTGCTTGTGCAACTGTCTGGCGGGGGCAAGATTCCACTCTCGTTTGGCATCGACGACAAGGAAACCGACGGACGCCGGAAAGTTCGGCTGGCTCTGCAAGTTGACGACGACAACGACCACGACCATCTTGAACGTCTCCGGACTGAACTCGGGTCACTAGTCGTGAACAAGTGGTCCACATGGTACCCCGACGCAACACCACCATCCGACGAGGTGCTTCGCACGCTCTGCAACACATTCGTGTCCGCCAGGAAGAAAAAGTCGAACAGCGATGAGAAGTGGTCCGGAGTCACCAAGGCGGTGATTGAGCCCGAGGAATGTATCAACGGACGGTGCAAGATCGTGGACCGTGATACTGGCGACACCGTGCCGTTGGAAACGTTGCCGGGTATGAACTGGCACAAGGCCGTCTTGGAATTCCGTTACATTTACATTCAGGGAACCAAATCTTACGGCGTGACGCGCAAACTTCGGTACTTGTCTTGTTCCTCTGATGACGATGGAGACATCGTGCCTCTCTGATAGTGGAGGAAGTCATGAATGAATACTAGTACGACTATGTGTCATATCATGTCATAATAAAATGTTACGCAGTGTTATAGACGTACATATATATTCCAATGAATCAATTGAACATCCATATATCACCGGTAGCATTCTCCACCAGTAGTACGTCCAAGACATCCGTTTCCATAATTTCCAGTCCCTTAGGAACGAAGTACCCGAATCTATACCATGCCCCCCCGGTCTTCAATCAACTACATGCCGTGGTACTCGGAAGAATGTGAATGATAAAAGTATTACATCATGTTCGAGGACATTGTTATCATCCGCGGTCAAGATCAGACGTTCCAGACCCGCTGGAACTGTTCCACGTACTCAAAATAGTAATTGGATTTGTCGTCGATGTGATCGATGAGTGACGCGGTTTGTCCGGCATACAAGAGGTGCACCAGGACCCAGACGACTGTAATATACGACGGACGTCATTCTCGGAAAGTTGGACCACGTCACTCCATGAATGAGTCGACGACACGGGTCACGATGTTCAGATTACGAACATCGTCAGCATCCACATGATCCACTAGTGCCGGTGAAAAGACAAGGTCGTCGGGAATGACGGAGGTCAGAAGAGTCTGGAGTAGTTTGGTTTGTACATTCACATGTGGTGATAACTGGCGGAACACTTGTTCGGTGGCAAAGGTCCACCAACTCCCACTCAGTACTGCGTTGATCCAGATGTCAAACACCGAAAACGTCGAAAAGAAGGCCGTATAAAGGGCCATGTGGTCGACGGACAGGTATCGCGAATGTGTCGTGATCTCACAGTAGAGTGTCAACCAGTCCCGTGCGAATGAGGATGATGGTTTGTACAGGGTACTGAAGTTTCTGATGTACCTGTTTGGTGGACCGTGGGTCATCTGTGCGCGATCCCAATCAAACAAGATCGGTCTGTACCCACCCGCATCATTCTCGGTCACGAGTATATTACCCCAATGCTGGTCATTGTGAGAGATGCCGAGCGTATGCATAATATTGATTGCGTCGACCAGTTGCACCAAAACATGGACCTTGGCATGATCCGATACCGTGACATCCTTGACAAAGTCATGCATGTCGCGAACGTGTCCTTCCGGGCGATGCGTCACGAGTATAGTGTATCGCACGTGCCGGAATTTGTCAATCTGTCCAATGTCACAAGATGATATCATGTCCGCACTAAGTTCAGAAGAAGTATCCGTCAGTGCAGGTCGAGCAGAAGGGTTTCCACACTGTATGACCGCCATGTTCCGTAGCAACGACGCGCGCATTATTATCATGTTACGTCCAAAGGAGAGCATGTTATCATCACTGCATACAATCTTCTCCAGATCCGCTGCGTATACATCCCAGTCGAACAAAGAACGCAGATTGTTTTCCTAGTCTTTCCGCTTCTTCGTCTAGATACTCGTAGACTGTCGATTCATAGTGTAGTTGATCAGAGTCGGAAAACACTTTGCAGAACACGGACCCTGTCTTTGACGTGAATTCCCAGATGTCGGATGGACTCTCACTCGTGGCGGGCAGGAACCGATGTGGCACCATATCCCGTAGGCAGTCGATGTCCATTTATTGAATCTATCTCATACTCTATTTATTGTCAAACCCTTTCGGGGATAGATGTTGATATTTTAATCGAAAAGTATACATGATCCGTGAATGGTATCAACTGTATTGTCTGTTGTGAAATTTCCGCTGTTTCCTGAAGTGTGCATCTTTAAGTGCATCTCTTCGTTCCTTCGCATGTTCGTAAGATTGGTCGATCTTACACCGACCACCTTTATCCCTCGTACAGAACGTTTCATCTCCGGGACCGGGACCGTTGGCACACCGGAGATTTTTGGTCAGGTGACACTGTTTCATATAGTCCTCATAGGTGTCGACTGATGTTGGCCAATAGGTATTCATAACCTGTTGGATCTCGGGGTTCATGTCGTCTCGGAACTCCATACTGTCTGGGGCGGGACCACGGAACCATGTATATGTTCCGTTTGAATTAGGTTTGGAATGCCAGTACTTCCCATCCATTCCCATCTGGGTCGTACCCATATTCTCTTTCGATTTCGCCTTCCCCTCTGGTGCTTTTCGAGTGCTGGGCATCTGTCTTTTATTCTTTGCATGTATATACGACACGTGATTGTGTTACAAACGAACAAATCGATGGCCACGGATTGACGAATATTTGTGACGCCATGCCCTTGACCACCGACGGTGACCATCCACGTCATATATCACCCATCAACTATTGTTGGTCTCGACGACCAATGAGTCATCAAAGACGAGGAGTCGATTGGTTTCCTGGTGGTGTCTACTACAAATATCAAATTAGTCTCAAAGAGCATACGCTCGCCATAGAGTCGTGTCGTTATCAAAAAGGGTCGTTTTATCATAATAAAACTACAATTCCTGGCCACCGGTCCTTGACTGATCACGGTCTTGACGAGAAACCATGGACACACGAGGAGAGTAATCGTCGTAGTCGCGACCATGCGTCGTTCCTGTTGATCTTGAGGTTGTCATTCTTTTGTAGACCCACGAGCCCATCGATTGTTGCACCGATCATTGGTGCGTACTGTTCGTAATCAGGTGACCCGAGAGAAGTCCGAAGAGACTGGAGTACGTAGAAACGTTTTTCGGGTCCCGACGAGGCAGCGGGCATATGCAACTCGACCTCCTGTTTGTTGCAGTGGTCTACGTCGCGATGATTATGAACATTTTGATGCTAGTGACGACAGTGGAGGGAGAAACAACACGTCGGGAATTTACTTTCTCTAGGAAAAGACAAAGGGTACCGCAAAAGCTTGGTGGGAAGGACATATCGGATGTCTTGACAGTACAAAGCTGGACAAGCAACATAAATATGGGTGGGCGGCATTCGTCTTTACTCTCTATACAATGAAATTTTACCATCGGTACGACACAATCGACGAGCCATCGTTTCTCACGTTCTGGTCGTTCATCCATTTTCTATGTGGGGTCCTACTTTTCGCTTCGATCGCATGTTCGATTCGGAATACATCTTTAGGATTCTGGACCATCTTCGGAATATCCTCGGTCATTCACTTGTTGTACGAGTGCAAAGACATACGTGGCGCATACATTACCAAATCAACCTTCAGTAACTCGTGGTGGAATTCAATCGGTGACCAACTCTGTGCATCACTTGGGATGATAGTTGCGTTTATCACGATGGGTGTCACGTGTACAGGGCGTGATGTTCTGTACACTGCACTTATATATACTAGCGTATTACTGTTGACTATGACCATCGGATACGAGGGTGACGGCCGTCCCAAGAGGGGTGACGAACGATAAAGTGCGGGACTATTTTTAATTATGTGATGTTATTGGATTAACGTGATCTTGTTATAGACGTCGTGAATTTGGAACTTCAAATTCTCCATTATTCAAACTCTCCCTCCCTCCCACAACTTCATCTTTTTTTTATCTCCATCCGTTTGTATCTGCAGTTGAAGATGAAGAGTATGCGATCGCGTTCCACCCAACCAGACAACCGTGTGGTCAAGCGCGCGAGGACGCGGACCAAGAGCTTCCCGCTTGAGGACAGTAGTCTCTTCGCCTACCTCAACACCTTCATGACTACCGATGACCTGATGCAGCGCTGGAGGTACAGTCGGGCGGTGGGTACAATGGTTCTCCCCAACATCGTTCCTCGCGTGGAGTGGGGGCCCGAGGTACTCAATCGTCCAGATTTGTGTCCCCTCGTCCGACGTATGCACACCGGCGACGAGTTCGACCACCCGTTGGACGTCGGTTCGCTGCCACCCAAGCTGACCCAACTGACTTTCGGTCTCCAGTTCGCAGGCAGGGCGCCCGGTGTCAGTAACTGGTTGAACCGGGGTCCGAAGACCAGGTGGTCCAGGCTGGTAGGAAGTACGTCTAGCGCCACGGGTCGGTCGAAGCGGAGAACTTGACCCACTTGACGTTCGGCTGGTATTTCAACCAACCCCTGGCACCGGGCGTCCTGCCTTCGAACCTGACCCACCTGGTCTTTGGTACCGACTTCAACCAGCCCCTGGAGGCGGGTATGCTTCCTCCTAGCCTGACCCACCTAAGCTTCCCGTCGATGTACAACCTCCCCCTGGCACCGGGCGTGCTTCCTCCCAACCTGACCCACCTCAACTTCGGTCAGAAATTCAATCAGACCTTGACACCCGGCGTGCTTCCTCCCAGCCTGACCCACCTCACCTTCAGCTTTGCGTTCAACCAACCCTTGGAAATGGGTACGCTTCCTCCCAACCTGGAGCAACTGACCCTTGGGACTTTCTTCAACCAGCCGCTGACCCGGGTGGTGCTGCCTGACGCACCTGACCATCCCTTCTCAATTCCGTGTATTGCTGGTAAGACCGATCGCACTGCGAATCACACCCACCTACCCGCTCCTGGACACTGCGGCGTTCCCGTAACCGGAATAAATAAAAAAGATTCCTGAAACATGTAAATAACAAAACTTTTAGTGAGTGGTCGTGCAGATCCTTGGTATCATGTCACCTGAACAGCGTGCTGTATAAGACCATGCCACAGATGTTGTCGGTCATTCTGGATACCAACAACGATATATCAAGAACGTCGTGTCTTCGGTGTTTGACCAAAGGAGGAAGAGTGGTAATTGCAGCACCCACCGTACATGCCGTAAAATCCTCCCTGGAACAATATAAATAATAAAACTTTTAATAGAAAATTAAAACGTGAGCAGTGCAGATAGATTATCCCACGCAGTTCACCGGGTCATCCCAGTTGCATTGTTTCGCGTTCGTTTTGTTACGTTTTCGCCAAGAGGGATCTTTGTTCTTGTTGACCTGTAAGCATTTCAGTTCTCCGTCCCCTCGGACATCACAAACGTTGCCTACATTTTCGGAACGGTCACGATCATAATAGTCCCGTGCACTGATCAGATTCTTACCATTCTTCGCATAGTGCACCTTCCTGCCCCTAGTCTGCTGGCGAACCGCCGTATACTCGGACGGTTCATCACAGTTCACTCTGTTCTGCATGTCACATTTCTTACCCTTGTAAGGTTTTGTTCTCCATGAGGCTTGATTGTGTTGGTCGAGCTGCAGACATTTGGGTATACCATCCCTATCACAGACGTCACCCTCCCTGTCCGAGTGACCATCGTAGTAATCCGCCGCACTCATCTGGGCACGATGACGACCACCCGAGGGTTTTTTGGTCTCGAGACTTTCACACAAGGCGTCCTCTAGAGCATCCCGTCCAATTTTCTTTCCTTTCGCGAACTTCAGGTATTCTTTGATATCCGGCACATTGAGACCACCCTGCGTTTCGCTTTTACCGTCACACGCTTTCTCCAGACGATCAGTATCGTCATACATGGATCCATTGCAGCGCACCGGCGTAGTCCATCCACATACGTCCTTGTTCTTTTTGTTGAGCGCTCTCCAGGAGGGCCTCCCGCGCTTGTCGAGTTGCAAACATTTCAATTCTCCGTCCCCTCGAATGTCGCAAACGTGACCAACACGGTCTTCACGGTCTGCATAATACTCCCGTGCACTGATCCTCTTCTGCTCACCACCCCCCCTGGTGGTGATCTTCTGTACATGTTGTTTCGTACCCCTGGTCGTCCCGGGCACATCACAGTTCACTTCGTCATCCCAGTCACATTTCTTTCCCTTATGAGGTTTCTTTCTCCATGTGGCCCTATCTTGTTCGTCAATCTGCAGACATTTGGGTACACCCCCCCTATTACAGACGTCACCCTCTTTGTCTTTATCACCATCGTAGTAGTCCGCCGCACTCATTTGAGCATAGCGACCGGATGATGCTACTCTATGTCCTCCCCGCTTAGATTTTTCGAATTTCGTGCACAACATCTTTTGCAACTTCGCACGTTTCGTTCTGTCTTTTTTATCGATACTCAGATATTCTTTCATCTGATCCACATTGAGACCACCATCCGGCCTGGCATACCCGGCACAGGCATTCTCCAATTGACTGTCACTGAATTTTTTCACCATCGTTTATTTATATGTCACTAGACATGACACGTGTATCTGATCAGAATTTAGAATCCGTGGATTAATTACGTCGATGTTGATTTGGGTGTATAATATGATGTTCCATCTACATTTCCCATTCTATCCGTACTATACTTATCGACTGCTCGTTCAATATTCTGTATTTCCGTTAAAACCACATTCAGAAAATCTACATTTGATTTCAGAAACTCTACATTTGATTCTTGTAATAGTTTCGATACTCCAAGAGTGATACGTGACGTTGAAAGTACCACCCTGTCTTTCAAATCGTCATCAGAAGGTGGTTGACCACCAACGGGAGATGGAGGTACGTAGGTTCCAGTAGTTTCCTGATCAACATCACCGACAAGAGAAGGGGACATAGTGGAAGAGCGTTTGGGGATCCTTCTGCATATACCGTTTTCACATTCCTCGTGTTTTTCTTCGTTGGGACCTTTGTCGGGTTTTGTACATGCTTTGGAATACATCTCTGTCAACGCAGTTCCAACCTCTGGAAAATCTGTATGCCAATTCCCATACATTTTTTCACTTAGATCATTGATCGCATTACATATTTCTTGTACCTCGTCTTCCTTCGTCGGACGAACGACTGTAGATGAAGAGGTAGGGGGCGATAGTCGAGGGGAACGGGAAGATGAGACTCGTGGGGGACTACGAGAAGACGATGGTCGAGAGGTGTTCTGTACATCACAGTTCACCTTATCCGTCGTATTGCAATCAGCACCGTTCTTGAATTTTTTCATTCTCCAAGTGGCAACATCCGTTTCGCTCACCTGTAGACATCTGGGCCCGTTCTCTCTATCACAGACGTCACCCGCCTTTCCGCCACCATTGCGATAATAATCTTCGGCACTCATCTGGACATTACGAGATGCGCCAGAAACAATACGTGTAGCCTTGGGGTTTTTACCTTCGAGGTGCTTACATAACATGGGATTCAGTTGCTTGCGTGTATATTTGCCTTTCTCGATATTCAGTATATCTCTGATATCAGGCGCATTGATACCACCGTGAGGTCTGTCACGTCCTTCGCATGCATTCTGCAGTTGGATTTTACTAAATTTTTCCATCTTGGTTTATTTACACACATTTAGTGACTACAGATGAATCACGATTCTACGCGTGACTTATAAAAATACTATAGTATAATATATGATTCACGTCTCTAATAAATCAATTCATTATTCGTTCGGATTCCATAAAACCAATTCATTATTCAAACATCAGCATTCCATATAGTTGGAAAATCAATAATTCCACTCACATAGGATATGTTGGTTTGTACCCACGTCTACGACTACGGCCCTACTAGCCCAATCTGCAGTCCGGACAGCCCAGGCTACGAATACGGCCCCACCGACCCAAGCTACAGTCCTACCAGTCCCAACTACGACCACTCGATCCCCGAGCAAGTACGTGACCACCAGGAGTCCAGCCAGAAAAAAACATATCATCGCACCGATATGACCGTCCTCTTCGACGATATCGACATGCCCAGGGTGGTAAGCAACGAGATTCTGGGATTTCTCGCCGATGTGCTGTTCTGCGAGGGAGAGGATACGGATGACCTCACGTTCCACGACGAACCCACCATCGACAAATCCTTCGAATGTGGCGATGAAGAGCAAGTGTTCCGCTTCCCGCAACTGACCCGCGAACCCGTGCTGATGCGCATGATGTCCGACGCCGTCGCCCTCGAAATGCTCTTGAAGCGCCAAGATGACGAGCAGTCCCGGAAGAAACAAGGACTGTCGGCAGAGGACCTGCGTATGGCGATACCACTACCACTTGAATACACGAGTGCATACGCTGCTCGGAAGTGCGGTACTACTACAGGGAAACGCCAGCGACAACAAGAGCTTCAAAACGAACATAAGGAGGCATCCCGTCGTTTGAGGCACCGCTCCTTTGAGGAAGGCTACGAGGCATGCATCTTCTACGAGACCGCGGCCAATGACTTCCAGGTCGGCTATGGAAGTGGGCAAGCTGATGGATTCCAAGCGGCATTCGATGTGATGCGCAAGATCATATCCCGACCTGCGGCAGACCGACTCATGATGTTGAACAGTATCAACGACATCGATAGAAACACGAGGGCATTCTTCGAAGGCGTTTTCAACTCCGTTTAAATGTATCTTCAAGATCGGTATTGATGATAGAAAGTACTTCATAGGTGATGGTGATGATATGATATTGGTTTGATGGGATATTGTATTTCCAATAAAAAGTACTTACTGTAAGCGGTTCAAACCAAATATGAAAATAACTGTCATCATTTTGACAATATAATAATTTTCGAGAATAGATCAGATTTTCAGAAAAAGAGGTTGGTTCCTGTCTCGATCATTCATTCCCTAAATCTTTCTGTTCCTGGAGTTTGATATTGTCTGAACATTCTGATCAGATAACTGCTCCCAAAGTCAGAAGCCTCGAACGCGTGTACAACGGTATCAATGTCGAAATCTATCTCTTCTTGACTAACAGCAAGTTCAATGATGCGTTCGGTGATCGGAATATAAAATTCCGGATCCATGTCTGACTGACAGACACGTTGTATCGAGGTTGCAACCTTGGTGATCATGGTACTCACCTCGAAATCGGGGATATCATAGAATGTACGATTGAGGTATTCCCACATTAAAGCCTGTCCACGCACTTGACCAAGCATCCAATGCATCCGAAGATATTCTACGAAGTCATATTCATTGTAGTGGGGGGCGTTAAAATATTCGTAGACTTCTGAATAGACTTCCCTGATAGTCGACCAAGGATAATAACGAAAGTATTTCGTATACATCTCAATCAGATAGTTAAGCGCATCGATATGACCATTGGTCATCAACATAAGTATGATGTTGTCGATATATAAGTTTTCAGCATCATAAGTGAGATGCTCATAATGCTGCATGACCAATTCAATGACCCTCTTCTCTGCATCACTTATGAGGTGATCCTTTCCATTATACGGACCTTCTGCGATGTCCTCCATCATAACGGGTACTTGGGACAAAAACTTGGGGTGTGAACTCGCCCGGTGTATGTAAAGTTTGTCGTCTTCCTTCAATGCCTTCATGAATACACGGGGGATCTGTTCTGGGTTCATATCAAAGTAGTTTTTCCAAAAGGCATCGTCTTTACATAGCCTACAGTTTTTCCGATTATTAGTCATACCAGAGTTAATAATGTCTTCGAAAGGCAAATACATCATGCTCTCTTGTAGTACGTCGTTACTGATATTGTCGAATGTGGACATCGGTTCCGTTGAGCTTTATTTATTTATATATATATAGTTGACGATGTATGTTCGGTCACACGTTGGACCGGAACTGATGTGAACCAGTCCTCATCCGTACAACATAGCACATGTTCAAGAAAAGAAATGGTACGGGAGGTATCGTCCTGACAATTGTTAGCAAATCCACCTTCGAATTGTTCATATGTCACATGCAGCCTCCGAGATCGGTCCCATGAGAACTCGGTGGATACGATCTTGTACAGGTGTCGAGTGTGGCCTATGGGGGGATTCAGCATCGACATCAACTGTGCTTTGGGAAGATTGAACGAGAGACCAGGTTCCACGCCCAGTGTCACGAGACTACCCATTTCTGACCAAGCATTCCATTCATGATCGATGTCCACGCAAGGAATAAAATTCTGTGCATTCTCGATCATCGCCCATGATATCCCATACGCTCGCATGTTGCCTTCCTGGGGCTGAAAGTACCAGACAAAATGAACTTGTTCTCCTGTATCGGAGTTCTCTCCTGCTCGTAAATATTCTATGATGTCGACATGCTCCATCATCAGAGTATCCCAACATATCCGTGGAAGCGAGGTGCATACTCTATCTGGTACCACTAGGTTGGGATATGGAACAAGGGACGAAACATGAACCTTGTTTGCGCACCTGTGAAGATAGATGGATTTATGTTGTCCTGTCTCCCCCGTTGGTTTGACCAGGGTCTTTCGTTCATGGTCCAGTAAACTGTTGTAATGTTTGGTCAGATGAGACTCAGACTTGCTAAAGTAACATACAACTCGTTCATGTTCAGGATAGTCGGGTAAGATCGGGTTCTCACAGAGGACGAGGCGGACATCGGATATGTATCTGCCCGGGGGTATTACGGTGAAGGCAATACTGGGGATGAGAGGATGCGACTTCGCCAACTGGTTCCATTCCTGAAAATATCCCATTGTATTCAGAGAGTACGAGAAGCTTGTTCTACCGGAGTACGAGGAGCTTATTCTACCCCATTTGCACCAGGCAGTCATTGCAACAGGTACGAGGTCGTACAGATCCGAAACAACAGATTTGTGTATTATGAATCCTTTCATGGTATACTTGTGGATCCTGCGCATCGTCCGTACCCATTCAGGAAAGGATTGTTTGCGAATCACGTCGGACGCAGTATTCAGCATGATACGATTTTTACGGATGTCATTTTCGACTTCGGATGGTCGGTAGATATACCATCCGTCGTAGTATTGACGAGAGATGTTCAGATCAAAGTGTTGGATCAGATCCTTCGGATTCGTACCGCCCGCTTCCTGTAGAAGTAGAATCTGTACCTTTCGATATGGGCGTATTTCGTCTGGACGGGTGACCGTATAGATGGTGTCGATCATATGGTTCATACGCATATAATCATCACTAAGATTTGGGTTGTCTGGATTCTGGTGTCGACTTTTGATGTCAGAGTACCCACTACCTATAATACATGTCAATAAATCACCCAGAATCTTCGAACTCTCGTTATTTGACGACCACGGGATCCATATGTCGATATCACCTGGTCCCAGCGAGGGATCATGTTTTTCATCCGGGTGGATCGCAAACGTATACGAGCCGGCGATGACGACTTTGTTGTGATGGTTCTGAAGAAACGTAATCAGACATGACAAATCATCCTCCTCAAGTCGCCTTCTGATATCACTCGTGTCCGCACGTTCCATTTTCCAATACTATCAAACTTCCTTTTAAATGCTTAATGAACGCCCAGAACCCATTCCAAGACCTACTACTCCAGTCATCATCGGCGACGGCAATCACACGACACACTACCCTGACCATCGGTGTGGATGAGAAGGGTATGCTCCGTTGGGATGGGACACTGGCGACACTCCGACAGGGTGACACATTCCAGTTGACGGTCGAGAATACGACCAGCAGTCTCGTGCACCTGGAGATCTCATTCGCCAGCGGACAGGCATCACGACTGACGGTACCGGGCCAGACGACCATGATCTCAGAGTCGGTCCAGTGTGACATCCTCGGCGGATACGTCGTTCGTGTGGAGACCTCGCATCCGGACTATGACATGAAACGAAAGGATACCACCGATACCAGACTTCCGACGATGACATACCTTTCGTTTATGGTCATTGTCGTTGATGAGAGTGGACGTGAGATTGGTTTATCCGGAACGTATTTGTATGAACAAGGGACGTGTCGTTTGGTTTCTGGACATCTTTACTAACTCATATACTTGCTCAATTAAATCGGATTATCCAGATGTCGTTCGTCATCGTGTATACCGATGGCCCTACCCAACACCTGATAGTAATCGCCGTGGTATATAACGAAGACTGTTGCCATAGTGGGCGTAGACCACTTCATGGTACCCTTTACCTTCTTCTCCATCGTTACGACTAGAAAAGAAGCTTTGGATACGTTCGTAGAGCCAATGATCGTGGAACGACCATCGGCGTCAACATGCGTATTGAATGTCTAATAGGATGATATGATTCGTCCATCCATCCATCGTCATTGTATCAATAACACCGGTGCATGTGAGCCAGAACGGGACATGGTTGGAGTTGTAGTATCATCAGGGTTGATCCATGTAATTGCGACGTCGAACGTTTTCTCTTAAGTATTCACTGACATCCTTTAATTTATTTATTTACAGTACTAAATAATATGATGATATATATATTATCACATATTAACGAGTTCCGTCTCCCCATTATTATCTGAAAATAAGTATCTGTTTTCAATTACTAGATAAACAAACATCTGGTAAAATAAATAGATATACCATGGGATGTGGTACACCGAGTGTGGTCGATACGTGTCGGGAACAAGACACGATTCTACATATGTTATACACGGGAGTCTTCAACGTGCTTCCGGAGAAGACCAGTGCTACTTCAGTCAGATTCCGGGACACTGGCCAACACGCCGAGGGGGACTATTGCAACTGTGAGTCAGAACATCTGGCTCCAACGACCGATCGAAATCATCATCAAACTCGAAGTGGGTCAGGTTATGTGGCAATATATCCACTACTAACGGTCGATTGAAAAATAAACCAAATGTGAGATGGTCCAGACTATGTGGCAGTAAGTATATCCGACCCATCCAACACCCGATT
>Ga0209532_1001856_pt1 | contig 15688 bp, 13 predicted proteins | sample COG_02_FD_184746 | JGI IMG/M metagenome (GOLD analysis project Ga0209532, IMG submission 184746) | Pelagic Microbial community sample from North Sea - COGITO 998_met_02 (SPAdes) (version 2) | ecosystem: Environmental > Aquatic > Marine > Neritic zone/Coastal water | place: Helgoland, sampling... | reverse complement strand
TCCTGATGTCCTCGACTATCTCGACGGCAAGCACCTGGATGTGGCCAAGAGCATGATGGACGCCGGCATTAAAACTGCTTTTGATGTTGTCGAAGAGCCCGCAGTGCTAGCCGAGTCGGTTCAGAGAAAAGCGCATACAATTCACTAGTGAGTCATTGTAATGGGCGTTGATTGTGCGTCTATTGGTGAGTCTATTGGTGAGTGTGTTTGATTGGGTGCCGGTATTATTATCGCCCGGTACCAACAGCGTCCAGTCAACCAGATCGCCAACGCTAGATTTGTCCCCCTTAAAAAGTTAAATTAGACCCTCAAAGCCTATAGCTCGAGTTCAATAAAATGAATCGCGACAACCTTCTCAGTCTGCGCAGCGATGCGCGAAAAATACATAGCTACCGCCAGCATCTGCTGATTTGCACTGCGGGAAAATGTGCCCCTGCGGAGGGGACTAGTGACGCATGGGAATATTTAAAACGAAGAATCCGTGAGCTAGAACTGCTCGATGTGGAGGGCGGTGTCTACCGCTCGAAAGTGGAATGTCTACGTATTTGTCGCCAGGGGCCGATTATGGTCAGTTACCCAGATGGGACCTGGTATCACAGTTGCACCCCAGACGTTATTGAGCGCATCTTGCAAGAGCATGTACTCGGCGGCAGGATCGTGGAAGAGTACGCTTTTGCCTCTAACTCTATGTTGCAAGGGCCACAGGCGTCAGATATACCTGAAGGGCCAGCGGCCTTGGAGATTAAATAAGGCTATAACAGTTTTTTTAGATGGCTTAGATAGTAACCCGCACCACGCCAACCGCTAAACCTTCAATCGCAAAGTCCTGTGCCCGCAGGTCCACCAATATCGGCGAGTAGTCGTGATTTTCTGGCAGCAAATGAATTTCATGCTTGCTGCGGGTGCGCTTGAGTCGCTTCACAGTCACCTCGCCATCTACTCGTGCCACCACAATCTGCTGATTCTCAGCAGTTGGCTGCTGGTGAACCGCAAGTAGGTCGCCATCCATAATGCCGACATTGATCATACTCTGACCCTGAACACGCAAAAAGTAATCAGCGTGAGGATGAAAGGTGCTCGATGGCACCTCTTGATAGTCCTCAATATGCTGCTCTGCCAAAATCGGCTCACCGGCTGCAACTCGTCCGATAATCGGGATACCGCAAAACTGCTCGACAATACGGATACCCCTAGAGGCTCCTGGAATCATCTCAATTACGCCTTTGCGGGCCAGCGCGCGGAGATGATCCTCGGCTGCATTAGCTGACTTGAAACCAAGCTGCTGAGCAATTTCTGCCCGTGTTGGTGGGTAGCCAGTGTCTTCAATATTGTCGCGAATCAAATCAAAAATTTGTTGTTGTCGTGCAGTGAGACGATCCATGGTGATTTCCTCTAAACAGATAGCTGTGATTATATACAGTAATTGAAAAGGCGCAAGTTAAACTATATTTAAGCTCTACAACAGGAGAAGTTTATGCTGGAAGCAAAAGTGCAGGAAGCATGGCGTGTGCTACGTATACAGTCTGAATTGGTAGATGGCACAGACAAATTACTTAAGTTAGGTGCAGCGGTGACCGTGTTTGGAGGTGCCCGTTTAGACTCGAGTAATCGCTATTATCACGAGGCCCAGTTGCTCGGCAAGTTGCTTGGAGAGGAGAGTATTCCGGTTATTACTGGCGGTGGTCCGGGAATTATGGAGGGAGCCAATCGCGGTTGTTATGCAACGCCTACGCCTTCGGTGGGACTAAATATTGATCTGCCCTTTGAACAGACACCAAATCCTTACCAAGATATTGCCTTCGATTTCCGCTACTTTTTTGTGCGCAAGTATCTGTTCGTCAAACATGCGGTGGGCTTTGTGATTTTCCCTGGCGGCTTTGGCACCCTAGATGAATTGTTCGAAGCGCTGACTCTGGTGCAAACTCTCAAAGTTAAACCCTTTCCGATTATTTTGGTCGGACGACCATTTTGGCAGGGGCTGATTCAATGGATGCAGGATCGTATGATGGCGGAAGGCTGTTTAAGTGCTGCCGAGCTCAACCTGTTCGAGCTGGTGGACGATGCCAACGAAGCAGCACAGGTGATCCTCAAACATATTCGTATGGGGGCATTTCCCCCCAACGACTAGCGTGCTTGAGCTGCGCTTCATTTTAGCCTCGCATCCATAGTGCTACTGAACTATGGATCAGGCCCCAGTTAGAACTCATCCCAGCCAAACATATAGTCTGATTGCATAGCTTCATCTAAATCAGTCGCCCAGGACATCTGAGCCCTATCCTCTAGGGCGAGAGTCGCGGCTTGGTTGTACACCTCACTGGGGGGTATCACCACCATTTGCGACCAATCATCGAGACTAATTTGGTCGAGTTCTCCGTCATCGTAGTGCAGGTCGATAACGGCGAGGTACTCATTAACACTGAGCACCTCAAAGGTTCGGTTGGTTGCTACTTCCTGATAGCGCTGGTTGATTATCGGAATACTACTGGCCATGGTTTGCCTTCCTTCTTTTAGATTAAAAAATAGCAGCTCGTTGGTTTCGCTGCATCGGGCTTTTTGGGAATAACTGTATTGCAGTTATAATGCTATTGAATGATCAGAGATGAAGTTTTGCAGATAAGCGAATGGAAAATAAAGGAATAATTTGCAGCCGCAAGAAAACCCTCAGCGGTTAAAATTTCTTTATGGAATAGCAACGCTTTGTGAAAGAATAAACTAATCTAAAAACGGCCAACTTGCGGAAAAACTATGACTCCCAGCTCACACGGACGCCTTATGCTCGACTTGGCCGCCACCTCATTGCAGGATGATGAGCCTGCGCTGCTCCGCAATCCCCAGGTAGGCGGCGTGATTTTATTTGCCCGCAATGTCGAAAGTCGTCATCAGGTCGCAGCGCTGGTTGCTGAGATCAGAGCCGTAGCGCCGCAGCTGCTGATTGCTGTAGACCAAGAGGGCGGTCGGGTGCAGCGCTTTAAGCAGGGCTTTACCCTTTTGCCTGCAATGCAACAGTTGGGTGATTTGTGGCTCGCAGACAGAGACGCGGGACTGGACTTGACCCGGGATTGCGGTTGGTTGATGGCGGCCGAGGTGATTGCTTGCGGCTTGGATATCAGCTTTGCGCCGGTGCTGGATGTGGATCGCGATACCAGTAGTATTATCGGTGATCGCGCCTTTAGTGATCAGCCGCAGCTGGTAGCCGATATAGCTGCCGCCTTTATAGAGGGCATGAATGAGGCAGGCATGGCGGCCACTGGGAAACATTTTCCCGGCCACGGCGGGGTTTTTGCCGACAGTCACCTTGAAGCTCCTGTGGATCAGCGTGACTGGGGGCAACTGATTGAGCATGATCTGATACCTTTTATGGCACTGGCGAAAAAACTCGGCGGCATTATGCCCGCTCATATCACCTTTCCCGCTATTGACCCCAACTCCGTAGGATTTTCCCAATTTTGGCTGCAGCAGGTTCTGCGCGACAAGCTTGGGTTTGACGGTGTTATTTTCAGTGATGATCTAGCCATGAAAGGCGCGGATGTGGCCGGCGGCTATGTGCAAAAAGCGCAGCTCGCATTGGATGCCGGCTGCGATATGATTTTGGTTTGCAATGATCGGTCGGGTGCCCTTGAGGTGCTCGACTTCATGACTGAGCAGCAGGTCAGCGGCAGCGATAGAATCAAGAGGATGCTAAAAAAATCTCCTGTGGATGAAAAGTCCCTATCCTGGCCACAGCTAGAGAATCATCCGCGCAGAGTTGCTACCATAGCGCAGCTGCAAAATTTGAATGGTTAGATTTAAAACAAATTAAAAAATTAGAAGCAAACAGAGTAGGTTGGGCCGATGAAAAATGTAGAGAGCTGGTTGGTTAATTTAACAGGTGAACAGTACCTTTGGGTGCTGGAGTTGTTTGTTATCGTGGTTCTGGCCCTGGGTCTCGGCATGGTGATTAATCGGGTTGTCGACAAGCTCGAAGTTCAGGCCGCAAAGACCAAAACAGTCTGGGACGATGCCCTGATTGAGGCCTGCCGTCGACCACTGATCTGGCTAGTATGGATTCTCGGCGTCAACTTTGCCGCTGGAATTGCCGCGCAAAAAATGGAGTCCGGACTCTATGCTCTGGTGGATCCGATCAATCGCCTGGCGCTGATCTTTTTGGGCGTGATGTTTTTGACCAACTTTATTAAACGCGCTGAGCGTAATCTGGTACACCCCGATCATATCGCTAAACCCATGGATGAAACCACTGTGCGCGCGGTGGGCAAGTTGCTCCGCGCCGCGGTGATTATCACCGGTGTGTTAATTGCCATGCAGCTGTTTGGCTATAGCATTTCAGGTCTGCTGGCATTTGGTGGTATCGGCGGTATCGCCATGGGTTTCGCCGCTAAGGATTTACTGGCCAACTTTTTTGGTGGTTTGATGATTTATCTGGATCGTCCGTTCTCGGTAGGCGACTGGGTGCGTTCACCAGACCAGGAAATTGAAGGTACAGTTGAAGACATCGGCTGGCGACTGACGCGCATTAGAACCTTTGATAAGCGTCCGCTGTATATTCCCAACTCGGTGTTTGCCAATATCTCAGTGGAAAACCCTTCGCGTATGACCAATCGGCGAATCTATGAAACCATCGGTCTGAGATACGCTGATCTGGCGAAGATGGGCTCGATTGTTGAGCAGGTGGAGGCGATGTTGCTGGCCCACCCTGATATTGATACTAATCAAACAATGATGGTTAACTTCAATCAGTTTGCCGCCAGCTCCCTAGACTTTTTTATCTATGTCTTTACCAAAACCACCAATTGGGTAACCTATCATCAGGTGAAGCAGGATGTGCTGCTCAAAGTGGCCGATATTATTGATGCCAATCAGGCCGAGGTTGCCTTCCCAACCTCAACGCTGCATGTTCCTGCTGGGATCGAAGTGACTACAGCTAAGGAATAGTGATTAAGTCTGTACGAGTTCAAATCTCAGGCTCTGGCTGATATGGGCTCTGGCTAATATGGGCTCTGGCAGTAAAGGCAAAACAAACGTGGCACAGAGGCAACTGATTGGCTACAGTTTATAAAGTTGCGGCGTGATCAGCCTCAACTAATTAACAATAACAGGGATGTATTGGGGCTATTGCAGTAGAGACTGCAAAGGGATTGCGCAGCTAAATGGATAGCTTGCGCAGGATAAGGAGATCATGTCATGGATTTGACACCGCTTTTCATGCGCCTGAATTTTACCGGGCCGCGCTTTAACTTGGGCTTACTTGGCCTGAGACCCTTCAGTATAAATTTTATCCTAGATCAACTGCGCGCAAGCAGGTGTCGGCGATGATGCCCTATCTCAAGCAGGCTTTGGCGATATTCGTGGTTATCAGCGGTTGGTGCCTGTTCGCCATAGTTCTACTAGACTATATAGTTGGCGATCTCGCGGGACTGGTCGAGACCTCAAGACAAACGCAGACGTGGTCGCTGCTGTTGCTTTTCGGCCTGTCACGCAATGCGACACTGCGAGGGACCAATCTAATGATAAGGCAGTGGTTTGTCGGTACGGGAATAGGTGCTTTGGTCTCTCCTGTACTGGTCGCTATTGGAGATCTATTTGCCAGCGCTTTACGCTCGGTTTATATCAATATCTATCTCTTGGCCGATGTCCTTTTCTGCATAGGCACGCCACTATTAATTATCTCAGCATCCGCTGGCTGGTGGTTACTGCCGGAAGTCAGCTATGTGTCGCTGCTGATTTATAGCTGCATGATTTCAATAATTTTCTTTGCGGGTCTCTGTTGCAATTTGGTACGACTACTATCACTGGGCTACTTTTTCGGTTACTGGCTGGTGGATGAGTCAATGTTAATGTATCCATTTGTTGCCCCCGCTGCGGTGCAGGAGAATATTGCGTTGATAATGACCGATGCTCTAAATGCTCTGCTGCCAGCTGTTGGGCTGCTGCTGATAGTCTATTTGCTGGCCCGTCGTCACGGACTGCAGATGGTTAAGGCGGCATTTAGCGGCGCCTCTGGTCGCAGTGCATATCTTAGTTCTAGTCGCGCGTTTTTCAGTAATTACCTGTTGCTGGGATGTCTGCTGATGGCAATACCGCTGATCGCAGTTCTAACTCATACCGCTATCAGCCATATCAATATCCATGTGCTGTTTGTTGGTCTAGGTATCTGGGCGCTGGATTTATATTGGCAGGATGATGTTGTCAGTGAACCGGCGCTTTCATCGCACTGGCGATATTTTTTAAGGCTTTCCTGGAAGTACTAAAGGCAATTTGCTCTATAATCGTTTTTTTGACGTTTAGAGGTTAACCCAGTGGCCACTGTTTTTGAGAAGGTAAGTGTTAAGAAAATCGGACTTTTGCTCAGCTGCGGGTTATTGATCAGCTGTCTTGGTAAACCTGAATCTGTATCGCCGGTTGCCGAATTGGATACTCAGCGCTATTTGGGTACCTGGTATGAAGTGGCGCGGCTGGATCATTCGTTTGAGCGCGGCCTAAGCAATGTCACCGCCGACTACTCAATGCGTGAGGACGGCGGCTTGCGGGTGATTAACCGCGGCTACTCAGCAGAAAAGGGCGACTGGCAGCAGGCAGAGGGCAGGGCTTACACCATTGATGACAAGCAACCCGCTCATCTCAAGGTGTCTTTCTTTGGGCCTTTTTTTGGTTCCTACGTCGTTTTCGAATTGGATTCGGATTATCAATACGCCTTTGTGGCGGGTAATACGAGCAACTATTTGTGGCTGCTGGCACGGACACCCAGCATTAGCGATAAGTTAAAAAAGCATTTTTTAGAGCGTGCTGGGGCACTGGGTTTTGCAGTGGACGATTTGATTTTTGTGGATCAGGAGTTGAATCAAAAAGCTGTCGGCAGTGATGCTGAATCTTCTGTGGAAAAAGATTGAAGGTAGCGGTTGCATGTTCTGAGATCTCTCACATTCGTTCGAGATAACGGGCGCCCAATTCCGTTATTCTGAGCGAAGCCGCAGGATCTCACTTCTGTGGTAGCTACAAAACCTCAACAAACACTATTCAGTCTCGGCCAATGTCTCGTCTAAAACCGGATTAAGCACTTCAGGTTCATAGGGCCTAATAGTTACCAGCACGCCCATTTTGGGATGGTCAATATAGTAGCTCTGCTGTTCTTCCAGACGCTTGGACTGATCAAAGGTCCACAGCGACTTAACCGGATACTGGGTAGGCTGCTGAATGTCCTCTGAAACCTCAGTTGCCGAACTCTCGCCATTCACCGTCGTGGCGACATCAGATTCCGGTACATCGATAAAAAAGTCTTCAATACGCTCTTCATTAAACTCAATGTCGGCGATCACATAGCTGTCGGCAAGACTGGGCTGCTCTCGAAGTGGAAACTCGGGCAGTTCGATCATGTTTTCTGGATCGCCCTGCTGATCAAACTCCAGCAGCCAGAGATCTGACTGAAAGTGCAAAAAACGCGATTTGTAAAAACGCAAGCTACCTTCAATTTCAAAGCGATCTAGATACTGCTTGCCAGCTTTGATAATCACCCAGGGATCCTGCTCCAGCTCATCTGCGGAGAAACGCCAGGCTTCGTGAAATACCACGTTGTATTGCCCTTGGCGGTCTAGGGCGCGGGCGCTCTCGTTGAAGTTGCGCACATCTCGGGGCAGTTTTGTAAAGGTGGGTTCATATTCCGCAACATAGATTTCTTCGGCGCCTTGGTTTTGATTGTCGATAAGATTGCTGGCTAAGAATGCGGCGTCTTGGGCATTTATCTGAGCGAGATCGTAGTCGTCGAAGGGGCTATTTTGATTGAGGCCTTTGGTTTCAATTTGCTCTCCATTGTGCACTTCAACCAGCTCTTCCGTATTCTCTCGTTCTAAGTCAGCAAAGCCTAAGGCTGGATCTGCTACTGTGGCGAAGGGAATGATTCGCTCTGCCGTTTTTGAGACAACGCCAGTGCCGGCGACCGGGAAATTATTGTTTGAAATCTGATCTGGGTCGAGCAATTCGAGACTATTCTCTGGAAAGTCTAGGCTGTAATTGCGCGGTGGCTGCTCTTCACCGACATAACTCTGTTGGGTGAAAATAACCACTTCAACTTGATACCAGGGGGCTGCAACTGCTTCGGTTTGCTCGCTGCTGTCTTGGGCGACACTCAGACTGCTGATTAGCGCCAACATGGCGACCCACAGGCGGTTAGCCCGCTGCGCTGTCCGCTGTTGCTTATCTGTCGTCATGGTTGCCATTCCCTTGTGTATGCGTTGCAAGGTAGTCCAGGTTTGATCGCAATCGTTTACTTGCTCAATCACTCAACTAGCGTTCTCTGCTGGCATAAGTTGATTGAGAATAAAGGTTAACTTATCCACCCGCTCTTCCGCTGTTTCCATCTCTGTAGTGAAACTCAATTGATCGTTATTTTGCAAGCGGAATGTGCCTGGGTGCTTCTGCACCATTTCAATAATGGTCATGGGTTCCACTGGAGTGCTGGCGCTAAACTTAAGTCGTCCACCATTGGGACCTGCTTCAATTTTGATCAGTCCCAGACGTTCGCCCATCTGTCGCAGCTTAGCCAGCTCAAATAAGGTTTTGGCCGGTTGCGGTAAGAGTCCAAAACGATCGATCATCTCTACCTGCAATTCATAGAGATCACGCTCAGTCTGGCAATTGGCGAGACGCTTGTAGAGTGTCAGGCGCATATTGACGTCGGGTAGATAGTCATCTGGTATCAGTGCCGGCAGATGGAGATTGACTTCGATGCCCTGATCCAATGCCGACCCCAGTTCTGTCTGCTTGCCATTTTTAATCGCATTGACCGCACGCTCAAGCATTTCCAGATAGAGGGTAAAGCCAATCGCCTGAATATGGCCGCTCTGTTCTTCTCCGAGCAGCTCGCCAGCACCGCGAATTTCTAAATCGTTGGTCGCTAGGGTAAATCCAGAGCCCAGATGATCGGCGGCGGAAATGGCTTCCAGACGTTTTTGTGCGTCGGAAGTGATGGTCTTCGGTGGCGGTGTTAAGAGGTAGGCATAGGCCTGGTGGTGGGAGCGACCCACACGACCGCGCAGCTGGTGCAGCTGGGCGAGGCCAAACTTATCTGCGCGCTCAATCAATATAGTATTGGCGCTGGGTATATCGATGCCGGTTTCAATAATGGTGGTACAAACCAACACGTTAAAGCGCTGGTGATAAAAGTCTGACATCACCTGTTCCAGCTGGCGTTCGCGCATCTGCCCGTGAGCTATATTGATGCGCGCCTCTGGCACCAGGGCGGCCAATTCATCGGCGGTGCGCTGAATATTTTTAACATCGTTGTGCAAGAAGTAGGCCTGCCCGCCGCGAAGAATTTCACGGAGTATGGCTTCTCGGGTAATGCGATCTTCGCGCTGACGGATAAAGGTTTTCACCGATAGACGTCGCGCTGGTGGGGTGGCAATAATCGACAGATCTCGCACCGCATGCATGGATAGATTCAGCGTTCTTGGAATCGGTGTTGCGGTCATGGTGAGAATATCCACCGAGCTGCGCATCGATTTAATCTTTTCTTTTTGGCGCACACCAAAGCGATGTTCTTCGTCGATAATCAGCAGGCCGAGACGCTCAAAGTCGATCTTGGCATGGAGCAATTTGTGGGTGCTGATAAGAATATCTACCTTGCCACTCTCGGTGTCGGCAATCACCTGTTCCTGCTCCTGGGCGGTACGGAAGCGTGATAGCTCTTCGACAGTGATGGGCCAGTTGGCAAAGCGGTCGCGGAAGTTTTGCAAATGCTGATGAGCGAGCAATGTGGTGGGTACTAAGATCACTACCTGTTTGCTGCTGGAGACGGCGGTAAAGGCGGCGCGCATGGCCACTTCGGTTTTGCCGAATCCGACATCACCACAGACCAACCGATCCATAGGTTGGGGGCTGAGCAAGTCTCGGCGCACGGCATCGATGGCCTCGGCCTGATCGGCGGTTTCCTCGAAGGGAAACTCACCACTAAACTTGCGGTAATCCTCTTCATTGCTATCACAGGCAAAACCTTTTCGCGCTGCCCGGCGAGCGTAAATGTCGAGCAGTTCAGCGGCTGTGTCACGTATCTGTTTGGCGGCCTTCTCTTTTGCTTTGCTCCACTTGTCGGTACCCAGTTTATGCAGGGGCGCCATGGATTGGTCGCCGCCACCAAAGCGGCTGATTAAGTGCAGGGATGAAACCGGCACATAGAGTTTGGCGTCATTGGCATATACCAGCATAAGGAATTCCTGCACTGACTTATCCACTTCGAGGGTAACCAGCCCCTGGAAGCGACCGACACCATGATCCATATGGACCACTGGTGCGCCGTGCTGCAGTTCGGCGAGACTTTTAAAGATATGATCCGGTGACTCTGATGCCTTTGAGCGACGACGGCGCTGCATGACCTGTTGGCCAAAGAGTTCGCCTTCAGTGATCAGACAGATGCCTTGGTCTGGGCTATAGAGGCCCTGATCTATTGGGTAGGTGGTAACCGAAAAGCGCTGGCTGCTATTGATAAAGCCTTGCCAGTTGTCGACTTCCGTGGCCACCACATCAATTTTTTTCAGGAAGCCAGCGAGTACTTCTCGGCGTCCCGCGGATTCAGCGCAAAACAGCACGCGACCATCAAAGCCTTGAAGGAATTCCTGCAAGGTTGACATAGGGTTGCTGAGCTTGGAGTTGACTGCCACGTCGGGCACGGCGCGGAGATTGAAGTTGATGCTGCCGGCGCTGGCTTTGACAGTCTGGCGATCGATCTCAGTGCGCGGCAGTTTTTTAATCTGCTCGAAGACCTCCTCGACACCGAGAAATAATTCTCTCGGGGAGAGGATAGGGCGGGTGGGATCAACCCCGTACTCGGCATAACGGGCATTGGTATCCTGCCAAAAGGCGAGGGAGGCGTCTTCGATGCCGACATGACTAAACAGCTGTACCTTCTCCGGCAGGTAATCAAACAGCGTCGCTGTTTGATCAAAAAATAGACTTAAATAGTACTCTATGCCCTGTGGCGCAATACCCTCTTTGATGTCGCGGTAGACTGGGCATTTGTCCGGGCTCTGGTCAAAATGCGTGTGCCAGTTATTGAGGAATTGATTGCAAGCCTGCTTGTCGAGAGGAAACTCCCGAGCCGGCAACAGCTCAATCTGGGTGACATTTTCTGAAGTGCGTTGCGACTCTGAATCAAACAGTCTCAGGCTTTCGATTTCATCGTCCAGTAGATCGATACGGAAAGGCTGTGTGGCACCCATTGGGTAGATGTCGATCAGTGAACCGCGAAAGGCGTATTCGCCATGTTCATAAACGGTTTCAACGCGGTTGTAGCCGGCACGAGATAGCTGCTGCTGAAGTTCATCGCGATCGAGCAACTCACCAACCTTATAGGAAAAGGTTCGCGAGGCAATAAAGTCCGTGGGCGCCAGCCTGTGCATCAGCGTCGGCAGTGGCACTATTAATAGTGCATGCTGGGCATTGGGCAGGTTGGCCAGTGTTTGCAGGCGCGCTGAAACAATATCCTGGTGCGGAGAAAAAATATCGTAGGGTAGGGTTTCCCAGTCCGGGAAGTTGAGGATCGGAAAATCCTGCTCGGCACTAAAAAATGCCAGTGCTCGACTCTGAGCTGACGCTTCCCGGGCGGTCTCAGTGATCAGGATACTGAGTCCATCAAACTGAAGCGCGGCTTCGGCAATGGCCAGGGCGCGACCTGCGGCTTGCAATTCACCCCAGTGATTTTTATCACCGGGTTTAGCGCTTACACCCAAACCGAGAATTGTCTCTGATTTTGCGCGGGACTCTAAGTCTAAAGTTGTTTGCGAAGCTGAAACTGTCATAACACCTACATGCTGAGTGAAAAGTTGTACTAAAGTTAAGCTGATACTGCACTGTTGTTACCGTTGGTTCACAGTGGGCCGCTATTTTACTCGCGGTCGACCAGTGATAGATAGAGGCAATAGTCTGTATAGACCAGACGAAGTCTTTGCTTGTTGCCTGCGTCACTAATGTTAACGATAATGCCAGCACCTCCAAAACTGCTTGAAAAGGACCCGCCAGTGATTGATCAGAAGAGACCCCTCCCAGACGATTTTTTCAAAGATTGGAAACAACGTGAAGCCCTTGCCGAAGGCATGATACCGATAATTGGCAAACTCTACCGCGAACGCAATGTATCGACCTATATGTATGGCAACAGTATGGTCAATAAGTCGGTTACTGACCTGATGAAGTTTCATCGCCGTGTGCGCCAGGTAGAGCAGAATGAATTGTCGGAATTTGATTCCTCACCGATGATCGAGGCGATTGCCCGTTTACACCTTGGGCCTGCGCATATAGATCTTGGCAAAATGGTGGTTAAGTTTCAGAGCATTGGCAATGGTCGCAGTGTCGATGAATTTGTTGCTGATGAGCTGAAAGACATTATCGGCTCCGACGTCAAGCCACTGCCCCAACCTCAGGACGTGGTGCTTTACGGTTTTGGTCGCATTGGGCGATTAGTGGCGAGAATTCTGATTGATAAGGCTGGTGGGGGTGATGTAATGCGCCTGCGCGCCATTGTGATTCGCAAAGGCAAAGTTGACAACGATTTGGAAAAGCGTGCAGCTCTGCTGCGGCGTGATTCGGTTCACGGTTCCTTTAAAGGCACCATTCGTGTGCTGGAGGAAGAGAATACTCTGGTGATCAACGGTAATCCAGTGAAGGTGATCTACGCCAATTCGCCAGACGAAATCGATTACACCGAATATGGCATTAATAATGCCTTGATTGTCGATAACACCGGTGTCTGGAAAGACAATGCGGGCCTCGGCGGTCATCTGCGCCCAGGCGCCTCAAAAGTCTTGTTGACTGCCCCAGCTGGCGACGATATTCCAAATATTGTCTACGGTGTCAACGACGGGGAAATTACCCCTGAGCGCAAGATTATCTCGGCGGCGTCCTGCACCACCAATGCCATTGTCCCGGTACTCAAGTGCTTGCTGGATGAGTTCGGTATCAATAGTGGCCATGTTGAAACCGTACACGCGTACACCAACGATCAGAACTTGATCGACAATTACCACAAAGGTGATCGTCGCGGGCGCAGTGCAGCGCTTAACATGGTGTTGACCTCCACTGGCGCGGCCAAGGCAGTGGCCAAGGTAATTCCACAGCTGAAAGGCAAGTTGACCGGCAATGCGATTCGGGTGCCCACACCCAATGTCTCTATGGCTATCCTCAATCTGCAGCTGGGTCGCGACACGACAGTTGAAGAGCTGAACGAGTTTATGCGTCAGAAGGCACTGCACTCTGAGTTGCAGCAGCAGATTGGCTACACTATCTCCACTGAAGCCGTCTCCACAGATTTTGTCGGTTCCCGTCAGGCCTGTGTCTACGATTCTCAGGCTACCATCGTCGAAGGCAATAGCTGTGTACTCTATTGTTGGTATGACAATGAATTTGGTTATAGCTGTCAGGTGGTACGCTGCTTAGAGAAGTTCGCTGGTGTCAGCTGGCCCTCTTACCCTAGAGTCTTGGCTGCGAGTTAAGTTAGATTGCTCTAAGTCTACTCTAGGCTACTAAAACAACCTTTTGTGGGACTCGGCGCAGCCTCTGCGTCGGGTCTTTTTACTCACTGGTTAGAGCATTGTGAGTAGTGTTGTGAATGCCGTCCAGGCAAATCCTCAGCCCGACAAACCGAATATCTCAGATATAAGCCACTTTAGCTTTGTTTGGTCCCATTCAGACTGGAATCACAGCGCCCAGACCTTTATAATCCCGCCGATCTTAAATTGGTAGACAACGCTTCTCATCTGTTTGCCGACACTACGCTGAAATTACTCGCAAAATGGCCGTTAAACCGCCTTGTTGAGTGTATTCAGCGATACAGCCCAAGTATTAAATTTTTGAGTATTAGGTATTTTCTATGATAAAAATCCGTCGCGGATTAGACCTGCCCATAGCTGGCAAGCCAGAGCAGGTTATTCACGATGGCCCAGTCATAGGTCAGGTTGCGGTAGTTGGTTTTGACTACCCGGGCATGAAGCCCACCATGGCCGTGCGCGAAGGTGATCGCGTCAAGCTGGGTCAATTGCTGTTTACTGACAAAAAAACTGTCGGTGTAAAATACACCGCCCCTGCAGCTGGTGTTGTAGTGGCAGTCAACCGCGGCGAACGCCGTGTATTTCAATCTCTGGTTATCGATGTTGACGGAAACGACGCTGAAAGCTTTGCCCAGTACAGTGCTGAGCAGCTCGCTTCATTGGATCGCAGCCTTGTGGTTGAGAACCTGGTTAACTCTGGCCAGTGGGTGTCATTGCGCACTCGTCCTTTTGCCCGAGTACCGGCGCTAGAGACGACTCCATCATCGATCTTTGTGACTGCCATGGATAGCAATCCACTGGCAGCTGATCCAGCACCGATTATTGCGCAGCGCAGTGAAGACTTCGTCAACGGTCTAACCGTTCTGACACGCTTGACTGACGGTCCAGTGCACCTTTGCAGTGCGGCTGGTGCAACTGTTGCTGGCGATACTGTCGATGGCGTTCAGGCGCACAGCTTTGCCGGTCCCCATCCAGCAGGTCTGGCTGGAACCCATATTCACTTTATCGATCCTGTGAGCGCTGAGAAAACCGTTTGGACTATTGGTTATCAAGATGTGATTGCCATAGGTGCTCTGTTTACTAGTGGCCTTATTGATAGCAGCCGTGTTGTGGCACTGGCTGGCCCTCAGGTCAATCAGCCGCGACTGTTAAAAACTCAGCTGGGTGCCAATCTTAATCAGCTGGTTATCGGCGAGTTAAAGAATGACGAAAATCGTGTTATTTCCGGTTCAGTTCTCTCCGGTCGCAAAGCGTCTGGCGAGTTTGCCTTTTTAGGGCGTTATCACTCCCAGGTCTCGGTTATCCGTGAAGGCCGCGAGCGCGATTTCCTGCACTATCTGAGAGCCGGTTTTGACAAGCACTCAGCACTGCCGATCTTTGTTTCCTCCCTGAGCCAGAAACTCTTCAACATGACCTCCAGCACCAACGGCAGCGAACGCGCTATGGTACCTGTAGGTGGCTATGAAGATGTGACTGCTCTGGATATCTTGCCGGTTCAGCTACTTCGCTCACTGATTATTGGTGACACAGAAATGGCACAAAAACTCGGTTGCCTGGAATTGGACGAAGACGATGTCGGTCTATACAGCTATGTCTGTGTCGGCAAGCACGAGTACGGCCCAATCCTGCGCGATAATTTGACCAGAATAGAGAAGGAGGGTTAAGAACATGATACGTAATCTTCTCGATAAGGTAGAACCGCATTTCCACAAAGGCGGCAAATGGGAAAGCTGGTATGCACTTTACGAAGCGGTTGATACAGCTTTATTTAAGCCATCAGACGTAACCAAGAACAGTTCCCATGTGCGTGATTCCATCGACCTCAAGCGGGTTATGATCACAGTGTGGTTGGCGACGTTCCCAACCATGTTTTTCGGCATGTGGAATGTCGGCTTTCAAGCTAACAGCATCATGTTGGAAATGGGCATGTTGGCTCAAGAGGGCGGACGGGGCATCTTTATCGCCATGTTGGCCGGTTATGACCCAACCAGCATCTGGGACAACCTAGTCCATGGTGCGGCTTACTTCCTACCTATATACATGGTTACCTTTATAGTCGGCGGTTTCTGGGAAGTGTTGTTTGCCAGTGTTCGCGGCCATGAAGTGAACGAAGGCTTCTTTGTTACCTCTGTGCTCTTTGCCCTCTGCTGTCCTCCTGATCT
>Ga0209532_1001849_pt1 | contig 15733 bp, 16 predicted proteins | sample COG_02_FD_184746 | JGI IMG/M metagenome (GOLD analysis project Ga0209532, IMG submission 184746) | Pelagic Microbial community sample from North Sea - COGITO 998_met_02 (SPAdes) (version 2) | ecosystem: Environmental > Aquatic > Marine > Neritic zone/Coastal water | place: Helgoland, sampling... | reverse complement strand
AGTTCGGATAAATTCATAGGAGGGATATTTTAGGGTTGCTGTAGGTTTATAAGAGGGATTGGCTTCGCAGCCGTTTTGTTACTTTAGAGTTAATGTAGAGTTACTTTAGAGTTACTTTGCAGTTAAATTCGAGCAAGTTTAAATTTTGGGTTGGCTCGCCGGTTGCGATACGCTATGTCTTTGGTTTAAGTAGAACTATAGCTGGGCTTATTAAGTAGCACCGAAAGTCGTTAGTGGGGGAGCCTGCGTGGAGTAACCATTGCATGATTAGCTCGAAGTATAGCGCGCATTGATCAAAGCGCAAGGAAATTTTGCGGCCCCGTAACTAGGGCCGCAAAGAGATTACAAAATGCTGTCGACAAATTCAACCAGCTGAGCTTTGGATAGAGCGCCTACTTTAGTCGCTTCTACGGTGCCGTTTTTAAATACAAGTAGTGTTGGGATACCACGAACGTTAAATTTTGCCGCTGTCTCTGGGCTAGCGTCCACATCTACCTTACAAATTTTTACCCGCCCGGCATATTCGGTAGAGAGTTCGTCGAGCAGTGGGGCAATCATTTTGCAGGGACCACACCAGGCCGCCCAAAAATCCACCAGTGCTGGAATGTCTGACTGAATTACGTCGCTTTCAAAGCTAGAATCTGTCGTGTGAACTATAGCGTCGCTCATACTGGGTCTCCACATTTAATTAAGGTTATTGCTAGAAGCAAGCAGATGGCGCCATGTTACCATTCACAGTATAAAAGTCTCAATGCAAAAAAGGATAACCGCGCGGATCTTTTTACAATAGCGTTTTTGGTATGAAAAGCAGGTTGAATAATCAATAAAAATCGCAGCTTGTCTGAGGATCAATACAATTGAATTTTCCTTGCGAGAGCCGCGTAAGAGTGTTGAGGTCTCAGGCTGCTAAGTCAGTCGGTTTGTTGAGATGGTTTGTCTGGCGTCTTTTAGATATTGTCTTTTAAACCTTGTCTTCTAAACAGCGTCCACTAAAAAATGGTCTATTAAGAGGTCTTTCCAGTGATTAAAAAAATACTATTGGCAGCGACAATCGGCGCTCTATTCTGGGCCTATATTGCCCTCGATGGTCAGCGTTATCTGTCGGTGGACTTGTTTCGTGACCTCTATGCACAGCAGCCAGTCCTCACCGCGGCGGTGTACTTTGCTATCTACGTGATTGCTACGGCTGTCTCGATTCCTGGTGCGGCGCTGCTGACTATTATTGGTGGCATGGTATTTGGGTTGTGGGCCGGCATTTTGCTCGTCTCTTTCGCCAGTTCAATCGGCGCCACATTAGCGTTTTTGGTTGCGCGCTTTCTGCTCCGAGATTGGGTTCAGGAAAAGTTTTCCAGCCACCTGAGTGCTATTAATCAGGGTATCGAGAAGCAGGGCGGTTACTACCTCTTTGGCCTGCGCCTGATACCACTTTTTCCATTCTGGATGATCAATCTGTTGATGGGACTGACGCCGTTAAAAGCCACGACTTTTTATGGGGTCAGTCAGCTGGGTATGTTGGCGGGGACTTTTGTTTACGTCAATGCTGGAGCCTCCCTCGGCAGCATCGATGAGTTCTCTGCGGCGGGCATTATGACGCCGGCGGTGGTTTGGTCTTTTGTACTTCTGGGTCTGTTTCCCTTTTTGGTACGCGGGGTGGTTAATGCTTTGGAGCGGCGCAAGCTTTACAGTGCTTTCAAAAAGCCGCGCAAATTTGACACCAATCTAATTGTCATAGGCGCTGGCAGTGGTGGCTTAGTGAGCGCCTTAATAGGCGCCACACTCAAGGCTCGAGTCACACTGATTGAGCGGGATAAGATGGGCGGCGATTGTTTAAATACTGGCTGCGTGCCGAGCAAAACGTTGATCCGTGCGGCAAAATCCATGTATGAAATGAAGAGGGCGGCGCAGCTGGGTATAGATGTTGCGACGCCACAAGTGGATTTTACGCGAGTGATGGGTCGGGTTGAGGATGTGATTAAAACTATTGCGCCCCATGATTCCGTGGAGCGTTTTACCAGCCTGGGTGTCGACTGCATGTACGGCAATGCGAGACTAATTTCACCCTGGGTGGTGGATATCGACGGCAAGCAAATCAGCGCTGAAAAAATTATTTTGGCCACTGGTGCACGGCCTACCATGCCGCCTATTCCCGGGCTGGATCAGGTTGATCTGCTGACCTCTGAGACACTCTGGCAGCTGCAGGATTTGCCCCAACGGTTGCTGATTGTGGGGGGCGGTGCGATTGGTTGTGAGTTGGCTCAGGCATTTCAGCGGCTTGGCTCTCAGGTCACGCTGGTTGAGATGCAGTCCCAGCTATTGCCGCGAGATGATCAGCAGGTAGCGTCGTTTATAAAGGACTGTCTGACCTCTGAAGGTGTGCGAGTACTGACTAACTATGGCGCTGAAAGATTTGAATCCCAAAATAATCAATCTATTGTGGAGCTCTGTACAAGCGCCGAACCTACTGAGTCGCTCCAGATAGAGTTTGATCGGGTGCTTGTGGCAATTGGACGAACAGCCAATACTGAGAGTCTTGGTCTTGAGGCATTGGGCATCCCATTAAATGCCGATGGCACCCTGACTACTGACGATTATTTGCGCACCTGCTACCCGAATATTTTGGCCTGTGGCGATCTAGTTGGGCCCTATCAGCTGACGCACGCTGCCAGTCATCAGGCTTGGTTTGCGGTGGTGAACGGCTTGCTGGGACGGATTAAAAAATTCCGCGTCGACTATCGCATTATGCCTCAGGTGGTATTTACTGATCCGCAGATTGGGCGGGTGGGTCTCAATCAGAGGGATGCAAAAGAGCAAGGTATTGAGGTAGAGGTCACGCAGTACGATCTATCTGACTTGGATCGCGCCATTGCCGATAACGATGCCCAGGGTTTTATTCAAGTGCTTACAGTTCCGGGCAAAGACCGGATTCTTGGAGCCACTATTGTTGGGCCTCAGGCGGGTGAGCTGATCAATGAGTTTGTGCTGGCGATGAAGCACAATTTGGGTCTGAATAAGTTACTGGGAACCATTCGCAGTTATCCAACCCTGAGTGAGGGCAATCGCTTTGTTGCTGGGGAGTGGAAACGCAAGCACGTGCCACATCAGTTGTTGGCAATTTTACAGCGTTATTTGGCGCGCAATCTTAAGCGCTGACGCGTCTAACGCCCTTTAATCTGAATTCTCTAGTTCGAGCTGTCTAATCCAAGCTGTGTTGATCACTACTAGCGAAGTCAGGCATGGTCTCTTTCGCGGCAACAGACTGGGGATCGATATGAATAATGATCTCTGAGCCGGGGAAGGCTGTGAGGATTCGCGCTTCCACTTCATCGGAAATTTTATGCGCAGCCATTAGACTGAGATCATCGTCCAGCTCAAGATGCAGCTGAATAAATGTCATGGTCCCTGAGTGCCGCGAGCGCAGGTCATGAAGCCCTCTGGCACTGGGATGTGCCAATACCAAAGCTTTGATGCTGTCGCGATCTTCGTCTGGCAGTTCACGATCCATTAGATGATCGTAGGACGTGATAATAATTTCTCGGGCACTATAGAGAATATAAACGCCTATCGCGGCAGCAAAAATGCCATCGAACCCGGGATAGCCAAGGCTTACCAGTATCAATGCAATAATCACGCTGCCATTGACCAATAGGTCGGTGCGATAGTGCAAAGCATCCGCCTTGATAGCAGTGGAGTTGGTCTGGCGAATCACATATTGCTGGAAGCTCAGTAAGCCCAGCGTCGCGACAATTGAAATCAGCATCACAATCATGCCTAACTGCACTGACTCAACTGCAACTGGATTGGCAATTCGCTCTACAGCTTCGAAGATTAGAAATCCGGCAGATCCTGCAATAAACAGTGACTGACTCAAACCGGCCAGGGCTTCGGCCTTGCCGTGACCAAAGCGATGTTCTTTATCCGCTGGCGTTAGGGCATGGCGTACGGCAATCAGGTTGATCATTGAGGCTAGAGCGTCGAGCATGGAGTCGATAAGGGTTGCGAGCAGACTGACGGAGCCTGATGCACCCCAGGCCGCTAGCTTCAAGGCAATCAATACCAGCGCCACAGAGGTTGAGGCGTAGGTGGCCAGACGCAGCAGACGCGCGGTCTCTTCGGGAGGCAGTTGATTGATCGGTGAGGCGGGCTCGCTCATGACTGTTTTCTCGCTCAGGGCTGTGTCACAGCTCTAGTGAATTTCTGTTGTGCAGTTTAACAAATTAAACTCATCAGCCTCTAGGAAAAACCCTGCAGCAAACTATTTAAAAACTGGTAGCCCAGGGGAGTTGCCTGATAGCAGCGGTCATTTACTTCCAATAGTCCCTGAGACTGCAGCTTTGCGACCTGCTTGGCAATACTTGCAGCGGGCAGACCGGTGCGTGGAGTGAAGTAGTCAGCACTGAGTCCTTGCCGTAGACGCAGCCCGTTCATCATAAATTCTACTGCCAGCTCATCCACGGGGATCGGTTTGTGCTGGGCAAGTGTCAACGGATCTCGGGCTAGATAGTTATCTGGCTGGCGGGTTTTGTTACTGCGCAAAATAGAATTGTCAGCGGGCAGGGTAATTTTGCCGTGAGCCCCGGCGCCAATTCCCAGATAGTCGCCAAACTGCCAGTAGTTCATATTGTGCTGAGAGGCTCGTCCCGGCTGGGCAAAGGCTGAAACTTCGTACTGTGCGTAACCGCCGCCGTCGAGCAGCTCCATACCGGCCTGCTGAATATCCACCAGAGCCTCTTCCTCCGGCAGTTGCGGTGGCCTTGAGTAGAACTCGGTGTTGGCTTCGATAGTCAGTTGGTACCAAGAGATATGCAGTGCGCCACTGTCGCTGGCCAGTTGCAGATCTCGGCGCGCCTGCTCAACGGTCTGCCCTGAAAGACCATGCATCAGATCGAGGTTAAAGTTATCAAAGCCGGCTCGCCGCGCAGTTTCAATAGCGGACAGAGCTTGAGTGCCGTCGTGAATACGACCCAATTTCAGCAGATGCTGATTGTTAAAACTCTGGATACCTATGGACAGGCGATTGACCCCGGCACTGCGGAAGCCGCTGAATTTTTCCTGCTCTGCAGTGCCCGGATTGGCTTCGAGGGTGATTTCTATATCCGACTCAAAGCCAATAAGACGTTCCGCAGCGTCGAGTATTTGGCCAATACCCGCAGCTGAAAAAAGACTGGGTGTGCCGCCACCAAAAAAGATCGAGGTCAGTTTTCGACCCTGAGCCCACTTTTGATCTTGCTGCAGGTCTGCGATCAGCGCGTTGATATAAGCCTGCTCTGGGATCTCTGGTGCCGCCTTGTGAGAGTTAAAATCACAGTAGGGGCATTTGCGCACACACCAGGGTATGTGCACATAGAGTGAGAGGGGCGGGAGTCTCAGTGGGCTGTCGATGGGAAGGCCTGTTTGTTATTATGCGATCTAATTGGGCCGCGTATTGGCTGCAGCCCTGTCGTCTCAGTTATGGGTTAAACGGTCGGTTGAGCGATCGGCTAACCTTGTCAGTAACTCGCGGATAGCTTTGCCGCGGTGGCTGATGCGGTTTTTTTCCTGCTTGTCGATTTCCGCAGCATGACAGTTTAACGCTTTCACATAGAATAGCGGATCATATCCAAAGCCACCGTCGCCCGTGGCCTCCAGTGCAATATGTCCCTCCCAGCTGCCTTGACAGATAATCGGTGTCGGGTCGGTGGCATGGCGCATATAGACGATCACGCACTGATACCGAGCGCTGCGCTGTTCAAGCGGGGCGTCGCCCAGTGCTTCGAGAAGCTTTTCGTTGTTGCTGGCATTGTTTGCCTCTGGTCCGGCGAAACGCGCGGAATAGATGCCAGGTGCGCCATTGAGCAGATCCACTTCCAGTCCAGAGTCGTCGGCTATCGCCGGCATACCAGACATCAGTGCTGCATTGCGCGCTTTGAGAATGGCATTTTCCACAAAGCAGAGGCCGGTCTCTTCGACATCTTCTATGCCCAGTTCCTGTTGAGGAACTATCTGCATATCGAGATCAGCCAGCATCTCATTAAGTTCTTTAATCTTTCCGGCATTGCTGCTGGCCAATACAATTTTCAAGCGATATTCCCCTACTTATCGAGATTGAAGCTTTTAAGCTGAGCATTATTTCAGCCCCGATGGATGAGCTTAGTCGTGATACATTTTTTTCTGGAACTTAAAATCATAGGCGGGCTTCTCTGGGTCGGCGCGCACCGAGATCTTAAAGGTCAACAGATCTTCATTTTCAAATTCGAAGGGGGCCAGATAATAGACCGCATTCTGTTCCCGCACTTCGATGAACTCAAGCGCCTGGCTCATCTGAAAAATATTGTAGACATTGCCTGTGATCACCGCGGGCTTGCCGGTTCCCACGTCAGCTATTACGGCTATATTGACCAGTCCTTTGTCCTTGCCGCGAACAATTTGATTGGCGACTGCGACATCTGGGTCTATAAAAGTGCTGTTAAAGGCGCTAAAGAAAATCTTCTTGTCGCCCACCTTTTTGAAGATTTTGTCGTTGGCAAAAGCGGCCGCTGGCAGCGTTAATGACAAAATAGAGAGCAGAACGAGTAAATATTTCATTGGCTTAATCCTCCATGGTGGGCCAAGAGGCCGGGAAAGGTTTATTTGCTGAGATGATAAACCGCGGTTTCGGCAAATAGATTGGGCCACAGGTTTTTGAGTTGCCGATCGAGAAAATATTCGCCGACGAATTGTTTACGTAGAATTTTTATATTTCGTTCACGACAGAGGGCCTCGAAATCACTGTAGGTAAAAAAGTGAATATTGGGCGTGTCATACCATTGGTAGGTCAGCTGTTTGGTCACTGGCATACGGCCGCGCAACGTTAGGTAAGCACGGGCTTTCCAGTGGCCAAAATTGGGGAAGGTGATGACACACTGAGTACCGATGCGCAGCATTTCGTCCAGCACCAAGTGTGGAAAGCGCATGGCCTGGAGGGCCTGAGTCATAATCACCGTGTCGAAACTGTCGTCGGCAAAATTGGCCATACCTTTGTTAAGATCCTGCTCCACAACATTGACGCCTTTAGCCAGGCACTGATTGATCGAGTCTGGATCTATCTCAAGGCCATAGCCGCGGATATCGAGATCTTTCTGCAGTTGCGCCAGCAATCTGCCGTCGCCACAACCCAGATCTAAAACCCGAGAGTTGGGTTTAACCCATGAGTGGATCGAATCATTGATTTGGCGAGTACTTTCCACTTGATTCATGCTGCGCCCTCCAATTTATCGGCGACCTTGCTCAGATAGCTGCCCAGTACCTGTTCGTAGCGCGGGTTGGGCAGCAGGAAGGCATCGTGGCCCTGGTCGGAATCGATTTCGGCGAAGGAGACATTTTTTCCGGCGGCGATTAGGGCGTCGGTAATTTCTCGGGAGCGCTTCGGTGAAAAACGCCAGTCACTGCTGAAGGCCACCACCAGAAAATCACAGTTAGCATGGCTAAAAGCTTGCACTGGATCGTTTTGATACTCCCGTGACAGATCGAAATAATCGAGCATTTTGGTAATCAATATATAGGCGTTGGCATCAAAGTCACCGGAGAATTTTTCTCCCTGATAATTGAGGTAGCTTTCAATCTGGAATTCGATGGGAGCGGCTTCGCCTTGCTCAAAGGTTCCTGAGCGCAACTCGCGACCAAATTTCTGCCCCATTAACTCATCAGACAAATAGGTGACATGGCCGATCATGCGGGCCAAGGCCAGACCACGACGTGGGGACTTATTGTTTTCTAGGTAATTGCCTTCACAGAAGTCTGGGTCCGATTGAATTGCCCGACGGGCCAGCTCATTAAAGGCGATATTCTGTGCCGTCAGCTTCATTGATGAGGCAATAACAATGCTATTGGCCAGCTTGTCTGGATATTCCAGTGCCCAACGCATCGCCTGCATACCCCCGAGGCTGCCGCCGATCACTGCCGCCCAGCATTCAATGCCGAGGTGCTCCATCAGTAGCCGCTGAGATTCAACCCAATCCCTGGCGCGCAGCACTGGGAACTTGGCTCCCCAGGGCTTGCCGCTTTCAGGGTTAATTGTGGTGGGGCCGGTGCTGCCAAAGCAGCTGCCGATATTATTCAGTGAAACAACAAAAAAGCGACTGCTGTCCATGGGCTTGCCGGGGCCAATATAGGCGTCCCACCAGCCGGGTTTTTCGTCGTCGGCATAAACGCCGGCAGCGTGATGGCTGCCGCTCAGGGCGTGGCAGATCAACAGGGCATTGCTTTTGTCGGCATTCAAGGTGCCATAGGTCTCGACCATCAGCTCATGGCTCGGCAGCACGACGCCGCAGGCCAGTGTGAGGGGCGTTTCGATAAGGATTTTCTCCGCCGTGACTACGCCGACGGAGGATGCGCTTGTATCTGATGTCATTAACGGATTCTCTGGGAGTTCGCTCTTAGCTCTGGGAGTTGAGTCTAAAAGGCTGACTAGTTTAACGCAACTTTGGGTCCAGGCATTTAATTTCCAGCTGACGGGGCTAAGAAAGGCAAGCCGACACTATTTTTAATCTCTGGATTGTCGGCTAGACTAGGCCTTCATATTTGCCCGGATAAAAAAAAGCATGATTTATAAAAAATTGGGAAACACTGATATAGAAGTATCGTTGGTTGGTTTGGGGACTATGACTTACGGCGAACAAAACACCTCAGACGAGGCCTGTGAGCAAATGGATTATGCGGTTGCACAGGGTATCAATCTGCTCGATGTCGCGGAGATGTATCCGGTGCCACCAAAGCCAGAGACCGCTGGCTTGACCGAAAGCTATGTTGGCGACTGGCTGCGACAGACCGGTAAGCGCAAAGATATTGTTCTGGCAACTAAGGTTGTCGGCCCCTCAAGCGTCCTTGGCGTAACCCATATTCGAGACGGTTCGCGCCTCACTGCCGATCACGTTCGCCGTGCTGTTGAGGGTTCTCTGGAACGCCTGCAGACCGATCATATCGACCTCTATCAGGTGCACTGGCCTGAACGTGCCACTAACTACTTTGGTCAGCGCGGCTACACCCACAGACCTCATCTCGATGGCGTTGCTATTGAAGAGACCTTTGTCGCTCTGGCGCAGCTGGTGGACGAAGGTTTGATAGGGCATATAGGTGTCTCCAACGAGACGCCCTGGGGTGTGATGGAATATTTGCGCCTGGCGCGTGAGCTGGATTTGCCGCGCATTGCCACTATTCAGAACCCCTACAGCATACTGGGCCGATCATTTGAAAATGGTCTCGCTGAGATCTGTATCCGTGAAGACGTGGGTTTGCTAGCTTACTCGCCTCTCGCCTTCGGCGTGCTCAGTGGCAAGTATATGCACGGCGCTATGCCAGAGGGCTCGCGTATTAAGCTATTCCCGCGCTTCGCGCGGTACAGTGGTAGCAATTCACAGGCGGCCACAGAAGCCTATTATGAGGTGGCGAAAAAACATGGTCTGAGTCTGGTTGAGCTGTCATTGGCATTTGTTTGCGAGCAGACCTTTGTTGCCAGCTGTTTGATCGGTGCAACCACCATTGAGCAGCTCAAGCAGAATATTGATGCCTGCCAGGTGGCGCTGTCTGATGAGGTCAAAGCGGATCTGGATGAGGTCTATCAGCAGTATCCAGATCCAGCGGTTTAAACTCTTAGTGGCCTAAGCTCAGTTAGCCGGCCAGAGATTGCACTGTGCCGCCAAGGATTGGCAGCAGTTTATTGCGAATAATCATCAAGCTTAGAATGGCGACCATTGGCGAAATGTCCATCATGCCTATGGGTGGAATAAAGCGCCGAAAGGGACGCAGGTAGGGCTCGGTAATCTGCCCTACTAATTGCACAGAGGGGTGATTGGTTGTGCCTACCCAACTGGATATCGCAAGAATAAAGATGCCCCAGAAATACACTTCGATCAACGCATAGAGCAGATCAAAGGCGGCCACTGGTATATACATAACAATGTCGAGTATGCCGACGCCGGTGGCCAGGCCCATAATCAAATAGAATGACCACTTGACCAAAATCGCAGCTGCCAGAGCTGCCAAGTTGAGGGTTCCAACGGTGGGCAACAGTTTGTTTAAAGGGTTTATGATTGGCGCCGTCAGCTTGAATATGGTCTGGGATATCGGGTTGTAAAAGTCCGCTTGAACCAGTTGTAGCAGCAGTCGAATCAGCAGTAAAAAACTGCAGATCTGCACCGCTAGGCTGAGAATATAAATCGGCGTTCCACCAAGTGCGTTCATAAAAAATCCTTAGGTTAGTTATCTGTTGTAACACTAATCTGTGGGCGGCTTTTTGTTGTGGCCGCTCTATTCAATAAGCTCTTTATTTAGAAAATTCTTCAGCCATCTCCCGGGCGCGATTCTGCGCTGCCTGCATGGCTTGACGAAAGGTATCCTCCACATTCAGCGCCTGAAATTTTGCAATCGCCGCTCTAGTGGTGCCGCCAGGCGATGACACCTGCAGGCGCAAATCTGTGGTGTCATATTCGCTGGTGCTGGCCATCTGTGCAGCTCCCAGCGCTGTCTGTATAGTTAGGTCTCGGGCCACCTGCTCAGATAGCCCCAACTCTTGACCTATTTTCTGCATGGTTTCCATCATCAAAAAGAAGTAGGCCGGTCCGCTTCCGGAGACCGCAGTCACGGCATCGATCTTCGCCTCATCATCAACCCAGCAAGAAATACCCACAGCATTGAATATGGCTTCAATCGAGGTCTTTTTCTCGTCGTTGACCAGCTCATTGGCAAAGAGGCCCGCAGCGCCACAGCGAACCATTGAGGGTGTGTTGGGCATTACTCGAACAATGGCACGGCTTTCGCCGAGCCATTCCTGCAGATTGCTGAGCTGAATACCTGCGGCCACAGAGACAACCACCGAGCCTGGGCTGATCGAGCTGGCGAGGTCCGCTATCACAGTACCCATAACCTGAGGTTTGACAGCCATTATCACTATGTCAGCGTCAGCTACTGCGGCGTGATTATTGAGGGTCGTGGCAATGCCATAGGTTTCCTTGAGACGCCGACACTTCTCTGCGCCGCGATTGCCGACACAAATTTGCTCTGGCTGAAAGCCGTTGGCCAACATGCCGCCAATAATACTCGAGGCCATATTACCACCGCCGATAAATGCGATCTTGCTCATTGCTATTGCTCCCTTTTTCCAAATATATCAGTACCCACACGAACCATCGTGGATCCCTGTGAAATAGCTGCCTCTAGATCTCCAGACATGCCCATGGAGAGGGTATCCAGTTTCTCTGAATTGTCCAGTGACTGATTGATCTGCTGGCGCAGCTCAGCGAGCCTTTGGAAGGCCGCCTGCTGTTCTTGGAAGCTGTTATCTGCACGGGGTATGGCCATCAGGCCACGCAGTCGCAAATTTGGTAGCTGAGCTATCTGCAGTGCAATAGGCACCAGGTCATCTGCGTGAAAGCCAGACTTGCTCGGCTCATTATCTATGTTCACCTGCAGGCAGATGTTCAGTGGCCCCAGTGATTCAGGGCGCTGGTCACTGAGGCGGGTGGCGATCTTTAGGCGATCGACACTGTGAACCCAGCTGAAATTCTCAGCCGCGTTGCGAGTTTTATTGGATTGCAGAGGGCCAATAAAATGCCAACACAGATCTTCGGCTTTGAGTTCTGTGATTTTATCTAAGGCTTCCTGAAGATAATTCTCGGCAAAGTGGGTCAGGCCAGCGTCCATAGCCTGGCGAATATGTTCGACACTGCGGGTCTTGCTCACCGCTAATAGAAGTATCTCGCCAGGGTCGCGTCCGTATTCAGCTGCGCTCTGATCTATACGTTTGCTTACATCGTCAATGTTATTTTCAATCTTTGGCATATACTTATCAGGCTATTGAGAGTTTAGGGGCATTTTAACCAGCAGTTTAACGGACCATTTATTGCCGCAAGGATTAAGCGAGAAAAGCATGGATATAACGGAGTTATTGGCCTTCAGTGCCAAAGAAGGGGCCTCAGATTTACATATTTCCGCAGGGCTGCCACCAATTATTAGAATAGATGGCGATGTTCGACGGATTAATCTTCCGCCTATGGAACACCGCCAAGTCCACAGTTTGATCTACGAAATAATGAATGACAAGCAGAGAAGGGATTATGAAGAGTTTCTGGAAACAGATTTCTCTTTTGACGTACCGGGAATTGCTCGCTTTCGTGTCAATGTGTTCTATCAAAACCGCGGCGCCGCAGCGGTATTTCGAACCATTCCCTCCAATGTATTAACCCTTGAACAGCTGGGGATGGGGGATATCTTTAAAAAACTCGCCTTGATGCCAAGGGGATTAGTGCTGGTTACGGGTCCCACGGGCTCGGGCAAGTCGACCACCCTGGCGGCCATGGTGGATTACGTTAACGACAATCGCTACGACCATATCCTGACCATCGAAGATCCCATAGAATTTGTTCACCAAAGTAAAAAATGTCTGGTTAATCAGCGCGAAGTGCATCGTGATACCCATGGGTTTACCGAAGCCCTGCGCTCAGCCCTGCGTGAAGATCCGGATGTTATCTTAGTGGGTGAGCTGCGTGATCTTGAAACCATTAGGCTGGCACTGACCGCCGCGGAAACCGGACATCTGGTGTTTGGCACCCTGCATACCACCTCGGCGGCCAAGACCATCGATCGGGTGGTGGACGCCTTCCCCGGGGGTGAAAAGCCGATGATCCGGTCCATGCTCTCGGAATCCCTGCAGGCGGTTATCTCTCAGACCTTATTGAAAAAGATCGGCGGTGGCCGTGTGGCTGCTCATGAAATCATGATTGGCACACCGGCAATCCGCAATTTAATTCGTGAAGACAAAGTGGCGCAGATGTATTCCTCGATCCAAACCGGCGGTGCCCTGGGCATGCAAACTCTTGACCAGTGCCTACAAAACCTTGTCGGGCAGCGCTTGATCAGTGCCGAAGTGGCTCGTGAGAAAGCCAAAATGCCGGAAAGTTTCTAAGGAGAAAAACATGTCAGCCCAGACTTTTGAAAATCTGGTTAACTATATGGCCAAGAAAAAAGCCTCGGATCTGTTTATTACCGTCGGCCTGCCACCTTGCCTCAAGCTCAATGGCTCAGTGATGCCGGTGAGCAAAAGCAAACTCTCTCAAAGGGATTGTGAAGAGTTTGTCCTCTGCACTATGAATGCCGAGCAGCAAATAGAATTCAAAAAAAATAAAGAGCTTAACTTTGCCGTAGTTAGCGAAAGTGCCGGACGCTTTAGGGCCAGTGCCCTCTATCAGCGCGGTGAGATTGGCATGGTGTTGCGACGCATCGAAACCGAAATTCCCTCCCCCGACTCACTCTTGCTGCCGCCGATTTTAAAAGAATTGATAATGAACAAGCGCGGCATTGTGATTTTTGTTGGCGCCACAGGCACAGGTAAATCCACATCTCTGGCTGCCCTGATTGGGCACCGCAATAAAAACAGTCGCGGACATATAGTGTCTATTGAAGATCCGATTGAATTTGTGCATGAGCATCAGGGCTGTATCATTACTCAGCGAGAAGTGGGGGTGGACACAGAGTCCTTTGATGTGGCGTTGAAAAATACATTGCGACAGGCGCCGGATGTCATTCTGATTGGCGAAATTCGCACGCCAGAAACCATGCAGCATGCGATTACCTTTGCCGAGACTGGCCATTTGGTGTTGGCTACTCTCCATGCTAATAACGCCAACCAGGCCCTGGACCGCATCAGCCACTTCTTTCCCGCAGATCGTCACGATCAGATGTGGATGGATTTGTCGCTCAATATGCGTGGGATTGTCGCTCAGCAACTGGTGCCCACTATGGAGGGAAAGGGCCGTCGCGCGGCGATTGAGATTTTGCTCAATACACCATTGGTAGCCGATGTAATTCGCAAGGGAGAGGTGCATAAACTCAAAGAGATTATGGGCAATTCCACTGAGCACGGTATGCAGACTTTTGATCAGGCTCTTTACGAGTTATATATTGAAGAGCAAATTAGCTATGAGAATGCCATTGCCCATGCAGACTCAAAAAATGACCTGCGACTGATGATTAAGATGCAGTCAGAAAACTATGTGGAGCAGCTTGGTGCCAGTGCAGATGATCTGTCTGTTGAGGAAGATAATTCGAACAAGTTACGCTGGTAGGCGGTCTTTGCCAAAGTGTTTTTTATCGACGCTAAAGGCTGTTTATGCGTTTAGGAATTTTTAAACGCTCTTTATGGCGCAGTACCGATCGACGGTGCGTCGAGCCAGCTCTGTAGAATTAGTGATGCAGCGATATGGTCAATTTTGGTTAAATCCTGAGTGCCTTGATCTCGGCCAATAGACTTGGCTTCCCGGCTGGTGAGGCGTTCATCAACCATTTCTACTTCAAGCGCAAAACGACCCTGAAGACGCCGAGCAAATTTACGTGCTCGATTGCTGAGGTCACTTTCACTGTCGTCCATATTCAACGGCAGGCCAACTACCACGAGATCCGGGCTCCACTCCTGTAAAAGTTTTTCTACCTGATCCCATTTAGGCATGCCGTCGACGGCTTTGAGTATGGTTAGGCCAGTGGCTGATGAGGTCAGAGTTTGCCCGCTGGCGACGCCGATCTGCTTGAGGCCAAAGTCAAAGCCCAGCAGTCTCTTGTGTTTGGTGATCTCAGGCATGACCGGCCTGATGAGAAAGCATACGCAGGTCTAAGCCAATGCTCAAAGCGGCAGCCGAAGCCCGTTTTGCGCAGTCTGTTTTAAAGATAATCTCGGCCTCCGCAGGGATTGTCAGCCAGTTATTTTCACCCAGCTCTCTTTCGAGTTGCCCGGCTTCCCAGCTTGAGTAGCCAAGCGTAACCAGAGCGTCTTTGGGGCCGTTGCCCAGGGCCATATCTGTGAGAATGTCCTTTGACGCGGTAAGGCAAATCTGGTCGGAGATCATCAGCGTCGACTCCCATTGCTGTTCGCAGTTGTCATGCAAGATAAAGCCACGATCACGCTGCACTGGCCCGCCATCAAATAGCAGTGGCCGCCCGCACTCGTCTTGGTAGTCGAGCTTTAGTTGATCAAATATAGCCTTCACTGGGATATCCATCTGCTGATTGATAATCAGCCCCATAGCGCCATCTGAGTTGTGCTCGCAGATATAGACCACGGAATCGGAAAAAGTCGAATCCTGGAGGCCTGGCATAGCCAGCAAGAAATGATTTTTCAGGCTATTTATTTTTTTAGGTTTTAATGTAGTCATGCACAGCAATATGGAGTCTTATTATCTCAAACTCAAGTGCCGAGGAAGATTAGTTTGTTTTTAGTACATTATTAGACTGATAGAGCCAAGTGCGAATAATATGAATTTCATCGCGGTTGCGCAGCTCTTTGGGGAAGGGTTTGAAGGGCGAAGCCAGTTGAACTGATCGTACAGCGGCTTGATCAAGAAGTCGCGATCCCGAGCCTTTTGAGACTTCAATACGCTTGATGCGACCGTCAGAAAGTAATACCACAACCAATTGCACCTGGCCAAAAATGCCCTGAGAACGAGCTTTTCTGGGATAATTCAGATTGCCGATCTGCTCTACTTTTTCTTCAAAGTAATGCATGTAAGCTGCTGCATTTGCAGACTTGGCCGATACCGAGGTCATGCGCAACACCCGGGGTATTTTGTTGTATTCCCGTTTTAACCGGTCAAATTCCGCTTGCATGGATCCTCTATCAGCAGCGCCCCTATCGGACTGCTGTTGATCGGTATCAATGGGTTCTTTGGATTTGTCGGTTTCGCTATCACTATCACTATCACTATCACTATCACTGTCACGACTTAAAATTGGCTGC
>Ga0209532_1001841_pt1 | contig 15777 bp, 14 predicted proteins | sample COG_02_FD_184746 | JGI IMG/M metagenome (GOLD analysis project Ga0209532, IMG submission 184746) | Pelagic Microbial community sample from North Sea - COGITO 998_met_02 (SPAdes) (version 2) | ecosystem: Environmental > Aquatic > Marine > Neritic zone/Coastal water | place: Helgoland, sampling... | reverse complement strand
AACTGCGAGGTTGAAATTTCTCAACACTGCTCTTCTTTCCTCTAATACCTCCAGTGGTTAAAAAAGAGGTCATGGAATAATTAATGGCTTTTTGTAGCACTGAAAAATTAGGGTGCGCTGCATCTGGACCACCAAAAGCATCTGTATATTTATGTTCTAATTGCTTAGTAACTTTTGCTAGATAGTGTTTTGGTAGAATTACATCAGAATCTAGAATAATAAAGTAGTTTCCTGTTGCTTTTTGCATACCAAAATTTCTACTAAGTCCAGGTCCTGTATTTTCTTTCTCAAAATAGTGAATAGGCAACTCAGTTCTATATTTTTCTACAATCAAATCACTTTTTACAGAAGATCCATCTTCAATAATATAGACATCAAAAACTTCATTATATTCTTGAGCTAGAATACTGACCAATAATTCGTCTAATTCTTCTGGACGATTATACACTGGGACGATGATGGAAAAAACTGGTTTCACTGGCATTACTATATCACAGAAAAGTTAATTTCTTGTCCGTTAATTTCAAATAAAACTGAATGGTATTTTGTTGTTTTAAACACTTCAGCTTCTTCTTCACTTATATTGTAATCTATTTTAGTACTGTATCTATTGGCATCTTTAGAAAAATCTGACTCAATTCTGTCTTCATCAGAATCAAATTTTAGAGTTGCGTCTTTAGCAAAAAAAGTAAGCTTACTTCCTTTTTTAGATTTTACATTGGTTGCACTTACCAAAATGGTTTCTAGCATTAAAAAGCCTCCTAATTCGTGAATTGTTATATATACATCTCCATAGTCTGATATTGCATATTTAGCAATTCCAACACTTTTAATGTTTTCTTCTATATGAAGATCTACTTCATTTCTATCTAGAAGATGAAAACTACTTGAAGATGAAAACACCTTATCTATTTTCTTAAAAAAACCCATCTATTCAGCTTAAATTACAAGGGTAAAAATAGCATAAAAAAACGCAAACCTTTCGGTTTGCGTTTATAATAAGATAATTTAGAAAAGTTATTCTTTTATAATCTTATAAGATCCTATTTTTCCTTCGGCACTTACTTTCACAACATACACACCAGGTCTTAAATTAGACAAGTTGATTGATGAGTTGTTTGTATTTGGTGTTCCAGAAAATACTTTTTGACCTAATAGATTAAAGACTGTTATCGCCTCTACATTGTTTTGAGATCTAAAGTTTAGTTCTTCTTTTACAATTGTTGGATACAAGGTAAACCCTTCTAATATATTCGTTGCTGTACCTAAAGTTGTAGTTGTAACTTGGAAATTAGTTACATGAAAATCATAATCTGCTCCCGAAACTCCACTATATGCATAAAGAGCAAATTTAGCTGTTGAAGAAGTAGACGAAATAGGTACTTCCGGCATAGCTTGAGAGGCATTCGTTAATCCAGATGTAGAATCCCAACGATATAATTCTGCCCATGAAGTACCATCATCTTCTGAAAGAAGAACAGCAACATAATCATCTCCTGCATCCATACCGTCAGCATCAGCTCCAGAACCATTATAATCAGTTATACCAGCATCAATGTTTAGATAATGAGTACCAGCACCACTTAAATCAAAAGTAGGAGATATTAAATATTCATCAATATTAGTGCTCCAGATATTAACTTTAGCTCCTTTTCCTAAGGTTGCGTCATTTAAAAAATCAGAAGTACCCCATGCACTGGAAGTGACTGTTGCAGAAGGAGTACCATATGGTCCTGTAGACTCGGAGAATCCAGCAGGATAATTAGTAAAATCTGTACTAAAAGGTATTGGGGCATTTTCAATGGTTAGAGAATACTCTGCACAACCGATTGCCAAAGAAGCACCATTTTGTGGTACTACAGAATAGTAATAGGTTTCCCCATAATTTAAACCTGAAATATTAGCTGAAGTAGCAGGTGCATCTATAACGCCTATTGAAGTTAAATCACCAGAAGTTGTCCCCCAGAAAATTTCGTATCCAGTAGGTGCTACACCTGATGAAGGTGCATCCCAAGTAATAGCAGCAGCACCATTATTAAATGACACATCTGAACCTGTTGGAGATACATTTTCTGCACAATTTGGTGCAGAAGGTAAAGTATAATACTCTAAGCAAAACTCAACATTTACCATAGCTGTACCAAAATCATAAATCCTTATGACAAGTTCATCACCTATTTCCCAACCACTCAAAACTACATCACCTTGGTTGTATGTAGAATAAGCAATTTCAGTACCTGATGCATCATGAATACCGATATAAGGAGAACCAGCACCGTCACCCCAATAGCGTAACGCATCAGTTGTAGCGGTCCAATTAAAAAAGGCATCTACACCTTGATCTGAAGTTCCTTGACCAGGAAGCTCACTAGCTGTAAAACCTGAGTTTGGAAAGTCAATTGAAAAACTATAGGTTGAACAACCTGTGCCTTCAGGAGAAATTGTAAAAGGTAAAGTGGTTGCTGTTTCGAAAGTATCTCCAGCTAAAGGCATAGTCCAAGAAATAATACTTGAAGTACTATCGCCCTCTGATCCACCACAGTTAGATTGTACATAGATATCATAAGTTTCTTGAGAAGTTAAACCACTAAGAGTGATTGAATTTGTTGACACTGTGGCTGTAGTTCCGGTACCTTGAGTAAAACCAGAAACACCATATTCATAGGTCCATTGTGTTTCGGTACCTCCCGCCGTCCAAGAGATTTCAACTTCTGATGTTGAGGTAGCTGTAGCTGATAGACTTAAAGGAGGTGAACAAGATGGTGGATCTGGAACAACAATCACAAATGATGCTTCCAATTCTTCAGGTGTTCCTTCACAACCACCGGAACTATCAGTATCAGTACCATCACTAGGGGAAACCCCGCCATTGTCACCAATAACATTACCATAGGCTGTAACAGAGATTAGTGTACCATCCCAACCGTCATCATATTGGTCATAACAGTTTACATAATAAGTTCCTGGTGCTAGTGATATATCTTCATTAATTAATCCAGAGCCATTACATTGGGTTCCATCACCCTGACCCCAAATCTGTGTACCTCCACCATTTACTTCCGTGGTAATACTTACCCATTTTTCACCAGCATAATTGCCACCAGAAGTGGTTATGTTTATGGTAGATTGTGAATTTACCTCAAAGCAAAAGGTTAATAATAATAATAATAAAGTAATTTTTTTCATATTGTTTGGTTTTAGTTAATTATTTGTTAAAATAGAGCTAAAGTGCAAACTACACTTTTTTCATCAATTAAGAAAAAACTAAGTGAAAAAAAAATCAAATTATTGGTATTATTAAACATATCATAAAAAAATAGGTTTTGATTACTAAATCAAAACCTATTTACACTTTAAAAATAATTACATTAATTATTCTTCTATGAATTTATCCATTACAGCATCACTTACTCCCATATTGGAGAAGCCTCCGTCATGAAATAAGTTTTGTAAGGTTACTTTTTTTGTTAAATCTGAAAATAAAGAAATGGTATAGTCTGCACATTCTAATGCTGTAGCATTTCCTAATGGAGACATCTTGTCTGCATAGGCTAAAAAACCTTCAAATCCTTTTACACCACTACCTGCTGTAGTTGGTGTTGGAGATTGAGAAATGGTATTAACTCTTACCTTATGATCTCTACCAAAGAAATATCCAAAACTACGCGCTATACTTTCTAAATAAGCTTTGTTATCTGCCATGTCGTTATAGTCTGGAAAAACACGTTGAGCTGCCATGTAGGTTAGGGCTACGATACTACCCCACTCGCTCATGGCCTCTTTGTTATATAAGACATTCATTACTTTATGAAAAGACACCGCAGATACATCCCACCCTTTGGTAGTAAAATCATACTTAGGGTCTGTATACAATTTCCCTTTTCTTACGTTAACAGACATACCAATAGAATGCAATACAAAATCAATTTTACCGCCCAGAATTTCCATAGATTGTTCAATCAAATGCTCTAGGTCTTCCATAGAAGTAGCATCTGCTGGAATAATTTGAGATCCTGTTTTGGCTGCTAAATCTTTTATAGTTCCCATTCTCATGGCTATAGGCGCGTTTGTTAATACAAACTCTGCTCCTTCTTCATGAGCTCTTTCTGCAGTTTTCCAGGCAATAGAGTTTTCATCTAATGCTCCAAAAATAATTCCTTTTTTTCCTTTTAATAAATTATAAGACATCTCTTAAATTGTTTGTTTTTTATTCGTGGGCAAATATAATCGTTTAATTTTTACCGTTCTATTTTTTATATTCTATTTGAATAACTACTAATTTTCAAAAAATAAAAGTCAACTATTAATTAAGGAGCTCTCTTGCGTGGGTTAGAGCACTGTCTGAAATAGATTTACCACTTAACATTTCTGCAATCTCAACAATTCTCTCATCTTCAGACAATTGTTTTAAATTGGTTGTAGTAATATGGTTTACCTCTTCTTTATACACCTTATAATGCTGATTTCCTTTAGCGGCAATTTGTGGTAAATGTGTAATTGTAATTACTTGCATTTTACGGCTCATCTGAGACATGATATGAGCCATTTTATTAGAAATTTCTCCAGAAACACCACTATCTATTTCATCAAAAATAATGGTTGGCAGCTGACTGTTTTCTGATAAAATCTTTTTTATAGCCAACATAACTCGAGATAACTCTCCCCCGGAAGCCACTTTTTTTAACTCTCCATATTGCCCTCCTTTATTGGCAGAAAACAAAAATTCTAAACTGTCTTTTCCGTTCTTGTAATAATTTTCTGATGGTGTGTTTTTTATTTGAAAACGCGCATGAGGCATTCCTAAATCTGCTAATATATCTGCTAATTGTTTCGATAACTTTAGGATAATTTTACTTCTAGCCTCTGAAATTTTCAGAGCTACTGCATCTAATTTATTTGCTATTCCTTTTACGATAGTTTCTTGATCTAGTATGCTTTGTTCCGCGTTTTCTACTGTATTAACTTTTAAAAGTAATGCCGATTGAATAGTCAATAACTCTGAAATAGAGTTAACATAGTGTTTCTTCTGCAAATTATAGATTAATTGCAAGCGATCGTTTAACTGTGTTGCTTCAGAGGGGTTAAAATCTACCTGTTCAAATGCAGATTCTAGATCTCCAATAATGTCATCTAATTCTATTTTAACACTAGAAATTCTGTCAGAAAGTTCTTGATATTCTTTTGAATACGAATCAATTTTAGTTAATTTTTGTTCTAGTGAATACAATAAGTTTTGAATTCCAATATTCTCATCAGTACTAATTTGAAGTGCTTCAGATAAATTTTGTTTGATTTCTTCTACGTTATTTATTTTCTCTAATTTTTCCTCTAATAACTCTTGCTCGTCTTCTATAAGTTTGGCTTCAAACAATTCGTTATATAAATGAGAATTATAATCGTATTGAAGGTGAGTCTCTCGTTGAGCGTGTTGAATTTCTTCTAGTTTCTTTTTTTCTTTGGTATAACTCGCTAACCCACTCTGATAAGAAGCTAGCTTGCTCTTATTATTAGCAACAGCATCTAACAGCTGAAACTGAAACTCCTGGTCTGAGACTTGAAGCGTTTGATGTTGTGAATGAATGTCTATGAGCCTAGCTCTGAGTGCTGTTAAAACCAACAGTGTTACAGGTGTATCATTTATAAAAGCTCTAGATTTTCCAGAAGGGAGAATTTCTCTTCTTAAAATAGTATTGGTCTCATAATCGATATCTTCTGTTTCAAAAAAATCTTGTAAATTATAAGAATGTATAGATACTATGGCCTCAATAACACATTTGTTATTGGTGTTTTTCAAGGTAGAAGAATCTGCTCTATTTCCTAAAACTAATCCAAGAGCTCCTAGTAAAATTGATTTACCGGCACCTGTTTCTCCTGTAATTATAGATAGACCCGAAGAAAAATCAATGTGTAATTCATTGATTAAAGCATAATTTTTTATCGTGATTGATGCTAACAAATACCTTAGTTTTTAAAGATTAAATGTAATTAATTTTTTGGATAATAAACCTTTTTGTTATGAAGATTCGCATTGACTTTTTGTTTACTGTAATGCAATTCAAAAAATGAGTCATTTGCCCAATCTTCATATAAATTTCTATAAAAAATACTATTGGGGTCTCCAGACTGTCCGGGTGAGTTGGTTGCTTTAGAATTGTCCCAATCTTTTGTATCTATGACTACTCTAAAACTAGCCCCTGAAGATTGGCTTAAATTTGAACCTGAAGAACCAGGCGTATAGGCGTTACCGCCCCTTGGATAAGTTTTAAAGCTTATCAAATTATAGATTGAGTCATTCACAATATTTTGAAGTGGATGTTTAATTTTGATATGCTTAAAATCTTTCTGCCCATATATCCAATTCTTTAAATCTTTACCAAACTTTGCCTCTAATTCTTTAACAGATGTAACAAAGGTGTTCTTTAAAAAATCATCTCTTTGCTTTGCTGGAAGTTTGTTTAAATTTTCAATTATTTTAAAGAGTTGAATATTTAATAAGCCTTTTACATTCTTTGGTACATATTTATCATGAAACTCTCTAATGATAGTTCGTTCCCAATTTACATAAATGGCAGCTTCAACAGAAGTTGCTGTGAGTTTATTATTCCAAGCAAGAAGCATTTCAAAATATTTTTTATTAGCTAGATCTAATGAAGTCTGATCTATCATTTTTATCAACTTTTCTGAAGGTAAAGAATGATAATCTACTTGTAAATCCATCATGTCTTGCATCGTAAATTTATTTTTAGACTCATTAGAAAGTACACTATTTACTCGATCACCTCTGTAAGGATCTGACCATGAGAAACCAATGGCATTCCATTGTTTGTAGGAAGCTGGTGTCACATTTTGATTGGCAGAGGCGAAGAAACCACTAGAGGGGTTTACAACATGAGGCTTTTCTTTAATGGGTAGATATCCATCCCATTCATAACTTCCATCACCTAGAACAGGAACTAGCCCACTATGGGTGTTTCTAATGGGGGCAATGCCAACTGCCTGCCATCCAATGGTGCCGTCCTTATCTGCCCATACCATATTTTCTCCTGGGATATGACTGTAACTACAAGCTTCTCTAAATTCTTCCCACGATTGAGATTGATTCATACGTAAAGAAGCCAGATAGGGAGACCCTCCTACCTCTAACCATCCACATTTTACAGCATATGCTCTATTTCTTTTTTCATCTACAAAAGTGACAGGACCGTGAATAGAATACTGCAACACTATTTCCTGATTTTCATTTCCTTTTACAGGAATAGTTTCTTTTATTTCTTTAAAATCTAACCACTCTCCTTTGTGCCAATATTGATTTGAATTTTTAGGATTTATTTCATATACATACAAATCTTCAGCATCTGTTCTAAAAACGGTTAAGCCCCAAGCTCCATAACCATTATGACCTATCGAAATTCCTGGAATTTCTGGCTCTCCTCCTCCAATAACATTCCAACCCGGCGCCACCAAATGAGTAAGGTATCTTAATGATGGAGCTACAATACTTCTATGTGGATCATTGGCTAAAATAGGAGATCCGTTAAATGATTTATTTCCAGAGATAGCCCAATTGTTACTTCCTATACTGAACACATCTTCTAAGTCTTCAACCTTCTTAGGTAATAATGAAGCAAGAGCACCTTTTTTCTGATACTTCTCTTGAAGATACTCCTTTTTATATTTCACAGGAGTTCTGTAAGCATTATACAGCCCTAAAATATCTCGGTCTAAATCTTCTTTTCTGATTTTTTTATCAAGTTTTAAAGAAGGATCTTTAGGATGCAGCCATAGTAATTCTTTAACCTTTTTTTCACCAATTCTAGAAACTGCTCTTCCAATATTTAATTCTTGACCAATATTACCCAACAATCCTTGATGTCTAGATATCACAACTTCAGGTGTCCAAAATTCTGGCTGTATGTCTAACAATTCAAATTCTACCGGAAGTTCTTCAGGATGGTTTTTCATTTCTTGTATATAAGCATTCACGCCTTCAGTATAAGCCGTAATAATTTCATACCCATCTTCATGATAATGATTTAATTCCTCTTTAATATCTCCTCTAAATTTAAAAAGCCGAGTACCGATATCTCTTTTTAATTCAGATTCTCCAAAAATTTCCGCAACGGTTCCTGTGGCCTGTCTCCTCCAAATTTCAAATTGAAAAAGTCTGTCTTTAGCGGCTAAATACCCTTGCATAAAAAAAAGATCTTGTTGGTTTTTAGCATAGATATGATTGATACCGTATTTATCTCTTAATACCTCAACTTCGTCATTTAAATCAAGTTGACTTTTTGAAGTACAAGAACACATGAAAATCAAAATAAGAACTAGGAATTTACATCTAATTTTAGTTATGCTATAACGAACTGAAGAAATTGGAAAATGAAAATACTTTTTATAACTCATGAGCTTTAATAATTTGAAACAAAGAAATATAAATATAGTAAATAATACCTTTGAAGATATGTGAAAAATAAGACCTAGTAAATTTAAGGACTAGAATTGAGTAGCGTCTAAAAAAATTAGTACTTATAGTTGCTAATTAATTTTTCGCCACTTTGAACTATTGTTAGGAGATATTTTTTGAAGCACTACCAATAAACGTTGTTTACTTCTGGTGTTTGGCCCATCTGAATAGAGGTTAACAATTTCATCAGATTTTGCATCAAAAAATAGTCTTAAAAGAGGGTTTCCGATTACTTTATTATACAATCTATCTAAAGAAATAACCGAATTTTCAATAGCTCCTTTTCCTTTAATTTTATTCTCTGCTAATTCATCAAACCCTTTTCTATGGTAGTTGTACATGGCAGTTCTAAATTGTTTTAAACCAGGAGACAATAAATTATCTATGATTTGAAATCTATTCTGAACACCCACAAGATTAGACCATGCTGAAAGACCACTTTGCTGTGCTTGTAAAGTTACATTTTCAGCTTGCTTTAAGTAAGCATCTCCTCCATTGATGGCAAATGTATCTGCATCTGCTCCTAGAATTAGGTATACATAAAATGTAATGGTAGAAATTAAATTAGAATCAAATCGGGTTGGGTTATAAATAAACTGATCAAATTCGTTATACTTAAAGTTAAAGTCATTATCTCTTATATTCAAAATTGGAGATTCATAGGATGTACCATAAACGGGCCTGGTAGACTGAATTTGAATAGAGCCTTCAAAAGTATTGTTATCTCTTTTAGTAATAATGATATTGATTGCACAATTAATTCGTTCTTGAGCTTTTACAGTTTTATCTGTCCACTTTTTTTGATTTACAAACTCTGAAATAGAGGTTTCTAGTGTTGTAAATACCTGTCTGTTTGAGCCTTGAACTTGATCAAAATTTATAGAAACTTTGCAATTTAATTCTTGAGAACTAACTGTTATTGAGAATAAAAAAATAAAAAATATGAGAATACTACGCATCTATTTTTTTTAATATTTCGTTCATTATATCTAGGGCTACATCTGATTTAGCTTTCATCTCAAAAGGAATAGTATGTTCCTCTTTGTCTATAAATGTAACTTTATTCGTATTTCCAGAAAATCCTGCTCCTTCATCATTCAATGAATTTAAAACAATGGCATCTAAATTCTTTTGTTTTAATTTAGTTAATGCATTAACGAACTCATTGGTGGTTTCTAAAGCAAAGCCAACTAAAAATTGTTCTTTTTTAATAACGCCTAAAGACGCCAAAATATCTTTAGTGGGTTCTAACTCAATAGCTAACGTTTGCTCTTTCTTTTTTATTTTCTCGGTAGCTGCTTTTTTTGGTCTATAATCTGCAACAGCTGCAGATAAAATAGCAATGGTTACCTCAGGAAAATAATGATGGCAAGCTGTATACATTTCCTCAGCACTAACAACTTCTATTCTTTGTATTGATGCTTGATTAACTTCCTCATTACTTGGACCAGTTACTAAGAATACTTTAGCCCCTAAATTAGCTGCTGCCTTAGCAATTTCAAATCCCATTTTTCCAGAAGAATGATTACCTATGAAACGAACAGGGTCTATAGATTCATAAGTTGGGCCAGCTGTAATTAAAACTTTTTTACCATGTAAAGGCATACTTGACAAAATATCATTTTCCATAAAGGATACAATATCTTTAGGTTCTGCCAGCCTTCCTTCCCCGACCAATCCACTCGCCAATTCACCTTTTGTTGCAGGGATTAATGTATTTCCAAAAGCTTGAAGTTTTTCTAAACTAGTTACAGTTGAAGGATGGATGTACATGTCTAAATCCATTGCTGGAGCAAAATACACTGGGCATTTTGCAGACAAATAGGTAGCTATTAATAAGTTATCACAAATGCCATTAGTCATTTTAGACAATGTATTTGCAGTTGCTGGAGCTATGAGCATATAATCTGCCCAAAGTCCTAAATCTACATGATTATTCCATAATTCATTTTCCTCTTCTTTTTCGTAAAAAGTTGAATGAACTGGGTTTTTAGAAAGTGTAGATAAGGTAAGTGGTGTGATAAAATCTTTTGAGGCAGGTGTCATAATAACTTGAACTTCTGCCCCAGATTTTATAAATAAACGAACCAAATTGGCTGTTTTATATGCAGCAATACCGGCAGTTATGCCTAATAGAATTTTTTTGCCGCTTAGGATAGACATTATTCCGTCTCTGGAGTTCTATGATATACTTTATCATCTAACCATTCCTCAACAGCAATTGCTGTGGGCTTTGGTAATTTTTCATAAAACTTAGAAACTTCAATTTGCTCTTTATTTTCGAAAACCTCTTCTAAACTATCGTTATAAGTAGCAAACTCTTCTAGTTTTTCAACTAATTCTGTTTTTAAATCTGTATTGATTTGAACTGCTCTTTTTGAAATAATTGAGATTGCCTCATAGATATTCTCTGTTTTTGATTCTACAACATCTTTGTCATAGGTAACCGTAGTTACAGGAGCTTTTGTTTCTTTATAATTCATAATTAACTCTTTACTAACTGTTTTTCTTCGTTTTTTATCTCAGACAGTAACTTGTCTGAATCCTTTAAAAATTTAGATTCAGGGAAGTTTCTAACTAATTTTTCATAGGCTGCTATTGCATCCTTAATTCTGTTTAATTTTTTTCTTTCTGTACTAACAATAACTAAATCATGGTAAGCTTTAAATCTAAAGTACAAAGCTTCTTCTTTTAATTTAGTTCCTAAAAAATCATTTATTAAATTATCAAAAGCAACGATTGCAGATTTGTAATTTCTAAAATCTGTTTGAGCTGTTTTATAATATGTTTTTCCTATTTCAAAAGCTTTTTTCTCTAACTTAAATTTGAGTTCTTTATAATGAATGTTTGCTTCAGCTAATCTTTCAGAATCTGGGTATTCATCTATAAACATTTGATAAGCTACTAATGCCTTATTGGTGTCTAATTGATCTAGACTGTATAAGGGTGAAGATAACTTATAACTGTATGCAGACAAAAAAGCTGCTTCTTCTTTTTTAGAACTATTGGGATAATTTTTTGTAAATCTATCAAAATAGTATGCAGCTGTTGAATAATTTTTTTCATTAAAATTTGACTGTGCAACCATAAACTGAATCCGTTCCATCTGAGGTTTTCCTCTGTAAAAAGGGATCACAAGATCAAATAGTCTTAAGGCTTTACTATATTCTTTAGCCTCATATTTTTTTACAGCTAACTTATATCTTTCGGTCATAGAACCCTTACCTACGGTACGAGCGTATTCACCACATGAATTTAATAATAGTGAGACGGATAAAATTAGTGTTAAAATCTTAATTTTTCGCATTTGGCAAAAGTAAGGTTTTTATATGGATTACTAAAACGCTTTTTTCTTATTTATAAGTAGCTGCGATAGGCCTAATTTCTATGATGTAAAACTAAATTTAACTTTAATTCAGCTCTAAAAATAACCAAAAAACAACTTCTTGGACTCATGCAAATAACTAAAAATAGTTATTAAAAATAATCCTATTGGTATTAAATGTTTGTTAATTAAGTTCTGGTCCAGATTGAGCTCCAATAAGGCTTTTTACATCATTATCAAACAAATACAACCCTCCTTTATCATCACCAATTAACTTAATTTTATCTAAAATATTTCTTGCAAGGGCTTCTTCTTCTATTTGCTCAGAAACATACCATTGTAAGAAATTATGAGTTGCGTAATCTTTTTCCTGAAGTGTGATGTCTACTAAATCATTAATAGATTTAGATACTTTTACTTCGTGCTGAAATAAACTTTCAAACATTTCTTTAAAAGATCCAAATTCAGCTGGTGGAGCATCAAGCTGAGATACTTTAGCATGACCACCTCGCTCATTAATAAATTTTATAAGTTTTAACATATGCTCGCGCTCTTCATCTGAGTGTGCATACATAAAAGTTGCAACACCTTCAAAACCTAAAGTTTCTGCCCAAGAAGCCATGGCTAAATACACCTGAGATGAGGATGCTTCTACTCTAACTTGCTTATTTAAAGCCTCTTCAATTGTTTTTGATAACATATTTTAATCTAAATTTATAACAAAATTAGTGATTTCTTTTTGAAGTTTCTCAGATGCTTTTACCAAAGGGAGTCTAACTTCATTTGATACAATGTCTAAACATTGAAGAACAGCCTTAATTCCAGCAGGATTGTTCTCTGAAAATATCATATTAATAACCTCCATTAATTTATAATGAATTTCATAAGCCTCTTTGTTTTTACCTGCTAAACCATAATTAATTAAAGTTGAAAAATCTTTAGGAAAAGCCTGGCCTATCACCGATATTACCCCTGATGCACCAGCCAAAACTACATTTAATGCTAAATCATCATCACCAGAAATAATTAGAAAATCTTTGGGTTTATTTTTAATTAACTCTAAATATTGTTGAACATTGTTACCTGCCTCCTTTACAGCTATAATATTAGAAAAATTATTAGCCAGACGGATTGTGGTTGACGGTTCCATGTTTTTTGAAGTACGCCCAGGAACATTATATAAAATTATGGGCTTAGGACTTGCTTTAGCGATAGCTTCAAAATGCCTGTAAAAACCTTCCTGTGTAGGTTTATTATAATAAGGAGCAACAGAAAGAATAGCGTCAATATGAGATAAATCTTCAGATAAAATCTCTTCAATTACTGAAGTAGTACTATTACCTCCTATACCCAAAACTAATGGAAGTCTTCCTTGATTTACTGTGGCTACAACCTCAATAATTTTTCGTCTTTCTTTTTTTGAAATAGTAGCACTTTCTCCTGTAGTTCCGTTTATTACCAAATAGTTAATACCATTAATAATATTAAATTCTACAAGTTTTGCCAAAGCCAAAAAATCAACTGACAAATCTTTTTTAAAAGGTGTTATCAGTGCAACGCCTGTTCCTATAAATTTTTGCATGTAAAGCAGTTTAATTTAGCGTAAAAATACACTATTAAGTAGATTTTTAGTGTTGTTATTATGTAATAAATCTAATTTTTACTAATTATTAAACTTTGTTTAATTTTAAACGATTAAAATTTGTGAAGTATTTTTAAATATTTTTTCATTTCCTCAAAAAACAAATCTACTTGATCCTCATCACAAGCAATATCTAAATTAAAAAAACCTGTATTTGCATCAGAAAAACCAACTTTAAAAGTTGCTTCAGAGGAGGCTTCTGCATACTCCATAAAAATATTTTTTTTAGGATAATAACAAATTAACAAGTCAAATGGCTCTTCTAAAAAACTCTGTAAACTAGAGTCTAAAACATGACCCTTCCAATTGAAGTCTTTTTCAGAAAAGTGTTTGTATGACTTATTATGATCTTTAGAAAACTTTCTATAACTATAAATTTTAGGGTTTCTAAGTTGTAATTTTTTAGTTAAAATTTCAGAAAAATCATGTGCTTTATAAAAATTATCAGAAGTAATAATACCTACAGTTTTAATTTTTTGATTAGAGCTGTTAACAGAAGATGATTTTGTCTTAGAAAACTGAACGATCTTCTTATTTAAATAATGATTTTTTAATTTTGCTTTTAGCATAGATTCAATGAGACAAAAAAACTATCTTGTCTTCACAAATATAATTAAAACGAATTGTGTTCTTATGAAAAAAACTTTGTTTCTTTTTCTATTGATTGCATCAATAATTGGATGTAAAAACCGTTCTTATGAAGTTTCTGCCATTAATGCTAAAAAAATCACTCTTCACTCTGAGATAAAACAAGACAGCACCATTATTGGGGTATTTCTTCCTTATAAGGATAAAATGACTGAAGAAATTACAAAAACATTATCTTATGCCCCATATACTCTTGAAAGAACTGATGGAAATTTACAAAGTACACTTGGAAATTTAATTGCTGACTTATCCTACAAAAAAGCTAATGAACTTTTTGAAAAACAAACGAGTAAAAAAGTTGATTTTTCAATGTCTAATTATGGTGGAATAAGAGCTGCAATAACGAAAGGAAATGTTACGGTTTCAAACGCTTTTGAATTGATGCCTTTTGATAATACTCTTGTTGTTGTAGAGCTTAATTATGAAAAAATTCAAGAATTATTTGCTTACTTTATATCAAAAAATATTGCACATCCTCTTTCAAGTCAGATTGAATTAAGAATCAAAAATAAATCTTATGATATTCTTATAAATGGAAAACCTATTGAAAAAAACAAAACCTATTATGTTGCTACCTCTAATTATTTACAAAAAGGGGGCGATGCAATGAACTTCTTTAAAAACCCTCTGAGTTTATATGATAGTAATTTTTTAATTCGTGATGCTATTGTAGAGTATTTTAAAAGTAAAGACACCTTGATATCTAATCTAGACAACCGCATAATTATTAGCAATTAAAAATTTTTACAAAAATGAAAAGAAGAAAATTTATCAAACAAACCTCTGCTAGCCTTGCGTATGCAGGTCTTAGCAGCCTTGCTTTTCAATCTTGTGAAACACATCAAAAACACATTACCATTCTTCACACCAATGATACCCACAGTCAAATAGAACCTTTTGAGTCTAGTCATCATAAATATGCTGGTAAAGGAGGAGTGGCCAGAAGGGCAGTAATGGTTGAAAAAGTTCGAAAAGAAAATCCAAATACCTTACTACTTGATGCTGGAGATATTTTTCAGGGAACCCCTTATTTTAATTATTTTGGTGGTGAAGTTGAGTTCAAACTCATGAGTTTATTAAAATACGATTTAGCTACAATGGGAAATCATGATTTTGATAATTCTATTGAAGGTTTTCATAAACAATTACCCAATGCTTCATTTGATTTTGTATGTGCTAATTATGATTTTAAAAATACAATCTTAGATACTCTTGTAAAACCTTATAAAATTTTCATTAAAGACGGAATTAAAATAGGTGTATTCGGAATAGGTATAGAGCTAGTAAATCTTGTAAACCCTGATTTATACAAGGAAACAAAATATCTAGATCCGATAGAAATCTCTAAAGACATTTCCAGAGATTTAAAAGAAAAAGAAGCTTGTGATTTAATCATTTGTTTATCTCATTTGGGATATCATTATAAAAATTCTGATAAAATATCAGATTTAAAACTGGCCGCTGCCACAAAAGATATTGATTTAATTATTGGAGGGCACACACATACTTTTTTAACTAAGCCGACACTAGTTAAAAATTTAACCAATGAATATGTTTTGGTAAATCAAGTAGGAGCTTACGGATTAAATTTAGGTAGAGTTGACTTTTATTTTAATGAGCAAAACGAAAAACAAACGGCAGACAAAAATATAATCTTATAACCAATTGGGTTCAAAAAATATTACCATTTAGAGAGAT
>Ga0209532_1001834_pt1 | contig 15807 bp, 10 predicted proteins | sample COG_02_FD_184746 | JGI IMG/M metagenome (GOLD analysis project Ga0209532, IMG submission 184746) | Pelagic Microbial community sample from North Sea - COGITO 998_met_02 (SPAdes) (version 2) | ecosystem: Environmental > Aquatic > Marine > Neritic zone/Coastal water | place: Helgoland, sampling... | reverse complement strand
GACTAGGGTCGCGTAGCTCAGCTGGATAGAGCATCTGCCTTCTAAGCAGACGGTCATAGGTTCGAATCCTATCGCGATCACATCAAACCTTACCTTAATTGGTAGGGTTTTTTTGTTTTTAACAGATCAAACTTAGATAGTTTAAGTAAAAACTAAATTTTGTAAATTAGGGTATGAAAAAAATTGATCGAAGAAAAGCATTAAAAAATTTATCAATTGGACTTGGTGGAGCTACTATACTATCTAATCTATTAAGTGGGTTTGCTAAAACAGTTACTAATTCAAATCCTATTCCTTCTAAAGTAATTGGAAATATTAGTATTGAAAATCCTGTTACAGTTATTACTTTGGGCGCTGGCAGTAGAGGTAATGTTTATGGAAATTATGGAATTCAATTCCCAAAAGAGTTAAATGTTATTGGAGTAGCAGAGCCCATATCAATTCGAAATGAACGATATTCAAAAAAACATAATATTACAAAAAAAAATAGATTTGATACATGGGAGCAAGTTTTTAATCGACCTAAATTCGCTGATGCAGTTATTATTTCTACCCCAGATAATTTACATTATGGCCCATGCATGAAAGCTCTTGAAATGGGATATGACGTTTTATTAGAAAAACCGATTTCTCCATCTGAAAAAGAATGTTTAGATATCCTAAGTTTAGCCAATAAAACAGGTAGAATTGTTGCTGTATGTCATGTACTTCGCTATGCTCCGTATTTTATAAAATTACGAGAAATGATTCGATCAGGATCTATAGGTAAGCTTATAAGTGTCCAGCATTTAGAACCTATTGAACACATTCATATGTCCCACTCATATGTAAGAGGAAATTGGCATAATTCAAAAGAAACAACTCCAATTATCCTTGCTAAATCTTGTCATGATTTAGATATCCTCAGATGGATTATTGACAAACCATGTAAAAGTATTGCTGCCTATGGTAGTCTAAAATGGTTTAAAAAAGAAAACGCACCTGAAGGTAGTACAAATAGATGTACAGATGGTTGTGCTGTAGAAAAAACATGTCCATATTCTGCTTTAAAAATTTATAATAAACCTGATGGTTGGTCTTCTGTATTTGACTTACCTGATGATACAAGTAAACATAAAGAATATCTCCTTGAACAACTAAAAACAACAAATTATGGTAGATGTGTTTATAGGATGGAAAATGACCAGCCAGATCATTATGTAACATCAATGGAATTTGAAGATGAAATTACAGCTAATTTTTCTATGGAAGCTTTTACATCTTATCATGGAAGAAGAACAAGAATTATGGGTTCTCACGGAGATATAACGGGAGATATGACAGAACTCACTCACACAGATTTTTTAACAGGGAAGGTAACCAAGTGGAATATTTCTATTAATCAAGAAAATAATGGATATCAAGCTAGTGGTCATGGTGGTGGAGATTGGGGATTAGTAACAGATTGGATAAATGCTGTAAAAAATCAAGATACTAGTTTATTAACATCAACAATAGATGCATCTATAGAAAGTCATATTATGGGTTTTATGGCTGAAAAAAGTAGAGAAACTAATCAAACAGTTTCTATTCAATTAAAATATAGCTCAGTTGAGAAATCAAGTTGATCTGATACTTATTGTTTAATTAATTTTTCTGGCGATTAGGATGCCATTTGGACTAGCACACGAACCTAAAAACGCTTCTCCACCCCAAGAATCAAAATTAAATCCCATTACATAAGGCGAATACCCTACTTTTGTAGAGGACCAGTATATTAAGGATTCGTTAAAATTTCCAAATCCAAGAGAGTGAACATTATCAAATATAGCTTTCATTGAATCACGACTAGGAATAAACCAATCATTATTGTTGTTATATTCTAAATCACTAACAATTTTAAAGGCATAATCATCACTACCAAACTCAAAACCATCTGAACTGTTGTCATTTTGATTCCCATCAACTATCATTTGTGTGTTTGCATCACCAGTACCAATTTCAGCGCTTGTATCAAGGCTAAAAACATCACCCCATGCAAGACTCCCTATTTGGGAATAATCAGTAGCTACAATCATGCTTCCGTCTTCAATATTAACATCAAATATAAAACCTCCATTATATTCGATTCCATAAAGTGAGTTTACATCATTTGCTTCTAAAATATCTAAAATATCAACTCCATTATTTAAGTTTTGTTCAACAGTAATTTCAGCATTATATGCGTTTTGTGGTATTAAATCAACACTTTCATCTTTTGAGCAAGTCAATACAAGAAAAGAAAAAAATAAAATAAGTTTGATGTGTTTCATGACATTATAATTTACTTTTAATATAATTAAAATTTAATTAATAAATTTTAAATGCTATATAACGTTTAATTTTTTTCCAACTTTAATGAAAGCTTTAATTGCTTTGTTTAGATGCTCTTTTGTATGAGCTGCAGATAATTGTACTCTGATTCTAGCTTTATCTTTTGGTACCACAGGGTAGAAAAACCCAATTACGTAAATACCTTCATCTAACAAAAGGTTTGCCATATCCTGAGAGAGTTTCGCATCATAAAGCATAACTGGAACTATTGCCGCATCAGCTCCAACGAGATCAAATCCAGCTTTTTCCATTTCTTTTCTAAAGTAATTGGTATTTTCTTCAAGTTTATCTCTAAGAGTTGTGTCTTTAGAAATCATTTCAAAAACTTTAAGTGTAGCACCAACAATTGTCGGAGCCAATGAGTTTGAAAACAGGTAAGGTCTAGATCTTTGTCGTAGAATCTCTATAATTTCCTTCTTTCCTGTAGTATATCCGCCCATAGCACCCCCAAGAGCTTTTCCTAAAGTACCGGTGATTATATCAACTCTACCTAACACATTTTTTAACTCTATAGTACCTCTACCAGTTTTACCAATAAAACCTGATGCATGACATTCATCTACCATTACTAATGCATCATATTTATCAGCTAAATCACATATTTTATCAAGTTGGGCTACAATGCCATCCATAGAAAATACTCCATCAGTAACAATGATTTTAAATCTATGTTTTTGTTTATTAGCTTCAATCAATTGATTTTCTAAATCTATCATATCATTATTAGCATATCTATATCTTGCTGCTTTACATAAACGAACACCATCAATAATTGATGCATGATTTAGAGAATCTGAAATAATTGCATCTTTTTTGTTAAGTAAAGGTTCAAATACGCCTGCATTTGCATCAAAGGCAGCAGCATATAATATAGTATCTTCACAGTGAAAAAATTCTGCAATTTTATTCTCTAATTGTTTGTGAATATCTTGAGTTCCACAAATAAATCTTACTGAAGACATTCCAAATCCATGAGAATCTAGTGTATCTTTTGCTGCATTTACTACATCTTTGTTGTTTGATAGGCCTAAATAATTATTTGCACAAAAATTAATTACTTCTTCTCCGGTTGAAACTTTAATTATGGCATCTTGAGATGAGGTGATTATACGTTCTTTTTTATATAACCCAGCTTCTTTAATTTCTTTTAATTCTTTTTGTAGATTTAACTTTATTGCTCCGTACATATTCTATAGTCTTAAACTTGTTTATTGTATTTTTCTTTTAATTTTTCCAACATTATAGATGTCATAGAAGTTAAATCGAATTTTGGCTTCCATCCCCAGTCATTTCTTGCTTGTTTATCATCAATACTTTTAGGCCATTTATCAGCAATAGTTTGTCTAAAATCTGTTTCATATTCAATCTTAAAATCTGGATAAGATTTTTTAATTTCATTATAAATTTGATTTGGACTAAAACTCATACCTGTTAGATTGTAAGAAGTTCTAATTTTAATGTTTTCTATGGGTGATTGCATTAGTTCTATAGTAGATCTTATGGCATCACTCATAAACATCATTGGTAATTTAGTTTCAGAATCTAAGAAACATGAAAAAATCTCATTTTTAACTGCACTGTGGTAAATATCCACTGCATAATCTGTAGTTCCTCCTCCAGGCATTGATTGATATCCAATTATTCCTGGATATCGGATTGATCGAATATCTAGCCCGTATTTAGTGAAGTAATATTGAGCCCAATTTTCTCCTGCAGCTTTGCTAATCCCATATACTGTGGATGGATTTAAAAATGCTGACTGTGGGGTATTTATTAATGGGGCTTTATCTCCAAAAACGGCTATCGAGCTTGGAAAAAAAACTTTATTTACTTTATTTAATCTCGATGCTTCAAATACATTAAGCATCATTTTTATATTTAAATCCCATGTCCATAATGGTTTTTCTTCTCCTTTTGCAGACAGAATTGCAGCAAGGTGGTAAATCTCTTTAATAGAATGTTTATTAATGATTTTATTAATTTTATCTAAATCAGTTGCGTCAATAATTTCAAATATTCCATCAAATTCAGTATCCAAAAAAACATCCGAAGCTATAACACTTTCTTTTCCATAGATACTCTGAAGTTCTTTGGTTAACACTGAACCAAGCTGTCCATTTGCACCAATAATTAAAATATTTTTAGACTGCATAAAAAAAGTTATTTTTAAAATTAGTGATATTTAAGTTATTACAAAAGATATTATCTAACCTTTATGTAATGTATTATTTCGAAACATATTCAAGTCTGTTAACATTTACACTGGTAGTAAATAACCCATAATTAACCACTGCTTTATTTTTCTCAATTTTATCAATAGTTCCTACTGTTTTACCATCTTCTAATCTTACTGAATCACCAACTGCTAATGTTCTTTTAGGTTTTGGTGGGGCAACAGGGGTTTGTTTTAGTTTTTTCTTTTTTTCTTTTCTAATTATTTCAACTTTCTTTTCAACTTCTTTTTTTAATAAGTCTTCTTGTTTTTGAAGATTTTTCTTTTGCTTTAAACTTAGTTTTTGACGCTTTGAATTTTCTATTTGAACTAATTTAAATAGTTCATTCATTAATTCACGTTTTCGCTTATTATTAAAATAATTATCAGATAACTTAGTGATTTTTTGACCAAGATAAATTAAACGTTGATTACTGTCAAAAAGCTCTTGATAGCTTTGTAATTTTTTCTTTGCTTTTAAGTTAGTAGTTTCAAGTTTATCAGCCTCTAAGCCTTTTTTTATTTCATTTTGTTTAAGAGCTCTTTCTGTTTTTTCAAGTTTAGAGCGTTCTTTTTGAAGTTTTGATATAGTTTTATCAAATCGAATTTTTCCACTTTCAATTTTCTTTTTAGATCGATTGATTAAACTAAAAGGTATTCCGTTTTTCTGAGCTACCTCAAATGTAAATGAACTTCCAGCTTGACCTATTATTAACTTATATAACGGTAATAGGGTTTTTTCATCAAAAAGCATATTTGCATTTTGAATAAAGGGTAATTCGTTAGCAAGTAATTTTAAATTTCCATAATGAGTAGTTATTATTCCAAAAGCTTCACGTTCATAAAAAACTTCTAAAAATGCTTCAGCTAATGCACCACCAAGCTCTGGGTCACTACCAGTTCCAAATTCATCAATTAAAAACAATGTATGTTTATTGCATTTTTTTAAGAAGTTATTCATTTGTTTTAATCGATAACTATAAGTGCTTAAATGATTTTCAATAGATTGGTTATCTCCAATATCAGACAGTATTGAATCAAATAAACAAACCTTTGAACTTTCATGAACAGGAATTAACATTCCTGATTGAACCATTAATTGTAATAGACCTACTGTTTTTAATGTAATACTTTTTCCTCCGGCATTAGGGCCAGAGATTACTATGATTCGACTTTTTGTCGTCATAGTTATGGTTTGTGGATAGGTTTTAGTTTTTTCTTTTCTATTTGAAACAAGTAGGAGTGGGTGGTAACCGTCAACTAAAAAGATTTCTTGAGTTTCAGTAATCTTTGGTAATACTGCTTGAATAGAATTAGCATATTTTGCTTTAGCATAGATCACATCCATTTCAGTAAGAAAAAATTGACACTTTGAAAGATGATTAGAATATGCGCTTATAAGGCTAGTAAGTTCTAATAAAATACGTTTTATTTCTTCAGTTTCTTCAAATTCTAAGTTGTTTAACTCTCTTTGGTGTTGATAAGTAGTTTCTGGTTCAATATAGACAATGCTTCCTGTTTTACTTGAGCCTAAAATACTCCCTTTGACCTTTCTTCTGTGCATTGATTTGACGGCTAAAACCCTGCGATTTTCCATGACAGTCTCCCTAATATCATCTAAATATTCAGCACTATTATAAGTGCTTAGAGCTGAATTAAAACTACTATTTACCTTAGTTCTAACAGATTGAATAGATTTTCGAGTTTTATATAATAGATCGGATGCATTATTTCTTATTTCCCCATGCTTATCTATTACATCATTAATAGCGTCAGGGATAATAGTATTAATTTCATTTGTAGACGAAAGCGAATTCAAAAGAGGGTAATACTCTTTATGTTTTTTGAAAAATTTGATTAAAATATTTGATGTTATACAGCAACTTGCGATTTTTCTAAATCCATTAATTTCAAGATAATTATTTTCAATTTTTATTAATTTTAACTCCTTAGTAATGTCTTCAAATCCATGATTTGGGATTCTATTATCATTTTCAAAAGAAGTTACAAATTCATTAGTCAGATTAAGAGATATATTTACCTCTTTTCTATTTGAAAATGGAACTGTGTTAAGGATTTTTGTTTTCCCTAATGAAGTCACATTGTGTTCAGAAATTTGCTCAATTACCGATTCATATTCTAAATCCTGAAGTGTTTTGTTAGAGATTTTAATCATTGTTAAAAAATAGATTTTCGCAAATGTAGTTAACATTGTTTTTCTAACGCATCAAAACCTCACTTTTATTAGTGGGGTTTTTTTGTTTTTATAATTATTTGCTCATTTGTATGGTTCGTAGTAAAAAATAAATAATCTTCTCCACCATCTAGAATTTTACTTTTTTTTCTAATATCCTTTACATCGATTGGAAAGTTCCTAGTAGTAATATTGGCTTTAGAGATATTTAAATCTTTTAAGTTTCTTTTGCTATAATTTACCACACTATTAACCGTAAACACTCTGCCTGGGAAATCAATTAACTCTTTAGAAGTATACAAATGACTATTTGTGTTTAGTTTTTTAACATCATATCTATCACAAATTAAACCAAAAGCTCCAGATTTAAGTATCATTGAATTTGGTTCATATAAATAGTTAAGCACCTCAGAATTATCATTATTTTTCTTATTATCAATTTCATTGATATTAAACTCAAAATCCAAATCTCTATTACTTAAATCGATACATTTTATTTTAATATCATTATTACTTTGTTTATTTAATTTAAATAAAACTTCTTTTACTTCATTATTTATACCAACTATATAGATTTTAGAAACAACCTTTAAATCGTTTATTGTTTTTTTTAAATCAATAATAGGGGAGCACTTGATTAAAATTGTTTTAAAGTTTTGTAATGATTCAATTAAATCATGATCAATTAATGGAGTGCAATCACTTAAAAAATGAACTTTCTTATTTTCTTTATTTCTTCTAGATGGATCTATATATAAAAGATCTATTACAGTATCTATTTTTTTTACATACTCAATGCCATCATCATTTAAATGTTTAATATTATTTAAACCCAACTTATTTGAGTTTACTTTTACTATTTCAAACAACTCTTTATTTTCTTCTATATAAACTGTTTTTTTGAACTCTTTGGAGAAGTACATGCTATCTACTCCAAATCCACCAGTAGCATCTATCATTGTATTTCCAGTAACTATTTTTGATTTAAATTCTGCGGTCTTTTCTGATGAAGTTTGTTCAATGTTTACTTTATTTGGAAAGTATATATTAGGGGTGTTAAAATAGGTAGGTAGTTTTTTTTTGGATTTTGCTTTAGCACTTATTTGCTCTGCAATCTCTTTATTAGTAACCTTTGGAAATATCTGTTTTTTTAAAATTACTTTAAAGACATCAGTAGATAAATTCTTGGAGATATAATCTTGAACACTCTTATCGAAGATATTCTTATTCAAAACTTACTAATTTAAAAACTTGGTAATTGTAGAATTTTTAGAGTAAGCAGTCCTAATAACCACCTTAATTATTGTGTAACATGGTACAGCTAAGATTAGCCCAGTTACACCAAACAAGAATCCAAACACGAGAATAGTTAAGAATATCTCTAGTGGATGTGATTTTACACTTTTAGAAAAGAGTAGGGGTTGGATTAAAAAGTTATCGATTAGTTGAACTATTACAAATCCAATAACAACATAAACTACCTTAGATAAAACTATGGCGCCAAAATCAATATCTATGTAGTTTGTTAGAGTTAATACTGCTAATAAAAAACCACTTATTAAGGGTCCGATATAAGGAATAAGGTTCAAAAGTGCACATAAAAATGCAATGATGATAATATTGTTAATTCCAACAATAGCTAATAGGATTAAATATAGCACAAATAAAATAGTAATTTGAATAATCAGAGCGATAAAATATCTTGAAAGGAGTTCGTTAATTTGACTAAGTGAACTGTTAATATTTGATTTTAGTTTTTTTGGAATTAATATTTTTAATTTTTCTAATATGATCTCAGAGTCCTTTAGAAAGAAAAATGTAATAAATATAATAGTAAACAGACCAATACTAAAGCTTCCTAAGCTTGAAACTATATTATTTAGTAGTTCTGTAATATATCCGAAATCTAATTGATTAAATAGCTTAGAATTAATAAATGAATTAATAATGCTAGATTCATTTGTGAAATATAGGTCACTATACTTTTCTATTATATTATTCACAGAGCTTTGCAATTCTGAAGAATTTAAAAGAGATAGGTTTTTAGCCTGTTCAACTAAAAGAGGAATAAAAGACTTTATTATTAGAAAAATAACAGATACCAGACCTGTAATTGATGTAATCGCAGCAAAAGTATTATTAAACTTAAGTTTTGTTTTTAAAAACAAAATTGTAGGATTCAATATTACAGCTACGACAAGAGAAACAGAAAGATAAACTAAAATTGGTCGTATGATGTAAAGAAAGTATAATACAAGCGAATAGAGAATTATTTTCTTAATTGCTCCTAATATTCCATCTGTAACTACTTTTGAAATCATATACTGCAAATATATTAAATATCTGCATTATATGCAGAAAGGATTTGTGTAGCTGCTATTGCAGCTGTTTCTGTTCTTAATCTATTATTCCCTAAACTAACTGAAATAAAACCATGCTTCTCAGCTAGCCCAATCTCATTTTCGCTAAATCCACCCTCAGGGCCAATCAAAACAGTTACTGTTTTTGATTTTAACCTACAATTATTTAAGAAAAGTTTCTTGGTCTGTTTACAGTGGGCAATAAATTTATCTTCAGAGCTACAATTTTTAATAAATTCCGCAAAAGAAATCAGTTCTTCTACAATCGGCTTATGTAATTGTAGGGATTGCTTCATGGCGCTAACGGTAATTTTTTCCAGTCTATCAATCTTAATTTTTTTTCGTTCACTTTTTTCACATAAAACAGTGCTAATGGTATGAATACCAATCTCTGTAGATTTTTCTACAAACCATTCTGTTCGATCATTATTTTTTGTAGGTGCAACAGCAATGTTAATATGGAACTTACTTTTAGACTCTTTTTTAATATTAATAATCTTGAGTTCTGTATTGTTTTTATGGATGATATCAATTTCTGCAGTAAATAAAATTCCTTTACCATTAGTTACATAAATAGTATCGCCAACTTTTTTTCTTAAAACTTTTACTATGTGTCTAGATTCTTCCCTTTCAATAATTAATCTAGAGTCATCTTCTAAAAGATCTTTGTTGTAGAATAATCTCATAATTAAATTTTTAACCTTGGATTTGCAGATGTTTCTAAATCTGAAAATAGTTCACTTTCAAATTTAAGTTGACCAGTGATAGCAATCATTGCAGCATTGTCAGTAGTGTATGAGAGTTTAGGAATATGAATCTTCCATTCATATTTTTCGCTATTTATCTTTAACTCACTTCTAACTATTGAATTAGCTGAAACACCACCACAAATAACAATAGTTTTGATATTTGTCTGTTTAGAAGCTAAAACAAGCTTGTCCATTAAGATTTCAACAATTACCTTCTGTAATGAAGCACATATACTGTTTAAGTTATCATTAATGAAATTTTCATTAATTCTATTTTCTTTATTAATAAAATTTAGAAAATTTGTTTTCAAACCAGAGAAGCTAAAATTAAGACCATCTACCTTTGGTTTTGTAAAACTATATTTATTTGGGTCACCATTTTTTGATAGTTTATCAATTTGTGGTCCAGCTGGATATTTTAATCCAATAACTTTTCCTGATTTGTCAAAAGCTTCACCTGCAGCATCATCTAAAGTTTCGCCTAAAACTTGCATATCAAAAGCACTATTAACTTTAACAATTTGAGTGTGTCCTCCAGAAATAGTAAGTGCTAAAAAAGGAAAATCAGGATTATCATTTTCTGGATCATCTATGAAATGAGCTAGAATATGTGCTTGCATATGATTTACTGAAATTAAAGGAATATCTAGAGCTAAAGACATAGATTTAGCAAATGATGTTCCAACCATTAACGATCCAACTAATCCTGGTCCATTTGTAAAAGCAACCGCAGATAAATCATTAACACTAATTCCAGCCTCTTTAAGTACTTTTTCAACTACTGGAAGAATAAGTTTTTGATGCTCTCTTGAAGCAAGCTCGGGGACAACACCACCATATAATTCATGTATAGACTGACTAGCAACAACATTACTTAGTATAATTGAGTCTGAAATAACTGCAGCAGCAGTGTCGTCACACGACGACTCTATTCCTAGTATGTATGTTCTTTTTGTTTCCACTCAAATAATAAATTAAAAAAATATTAAACTTAACAGTTAATGTTATAATTTTGAAAATTAATAAAACAAATTTAACCTTATTATCAAGAAATCCAGGAAATTTTCTTTTAAAAGTATCTTATTCTATTTGCTACTTATATGTTGTGTTCTATTTATAATAAATAAAGAAAATATAGAACAGAAAATATTATCAAGTATTTCATCGAAGATTACATCTGCTTTAAATTCTAATGTTCAGATTTCTAATATCGATTTTAAGTATAATGGAGAAATAATTTTAAATAATTTAAATATACTTGATCATAAAAATGATACTCTAATTTTTATAGAAAAAATAAGAACTTCTATTTTAAATTCAACTAACATACTTACGTCTAAAACAAAAATAAACTCATTACAAGTTTCAAATGGTAAAATAAAATTAAATAAATACAAGGGAGATTCAATCTTGAATCTTCAGTTTTTTTTAAATAAAACTTATCCTAAATCTGATAATCCTTCAAAAGAATTTGAATTTAATTTGAAGAGTTTTGTTGTAGATAATTTTACAATTAGTTTCTACAATGAATCTAATATTGTTAATGAATTAAACAATTTTAAATTATCTGCTTCAGATTTAAACCTTGCAAAAGAATATTTTAATGTAGATCTTAATGAGTTAAGTTTTGTAGATAATTTTAATCTAAACGTGACACAACTTAGTTCTAAAGTTCAGTTTGACAAAACTGGATTATATATTAATGATATTTTATTGAATACGCCTAATTCAATGATTAATGCAGATATAACATCTTTGGATTTTAATAATACTTCAGTTTTAAATAATCAATTTCAGATTAAATTTTCCGAATCCAATATATCGACAAATGATTTAAATCTGTACTTTGATACTTCTTTAATCAATGACGAATCCGTTGAATTTAATTCATATTTTGAAGGCTCTTTATTGGATACTATTTCAGGTTATTTAAATTTTAAATTTGGATCAAGCTCTAATGCAAAAATATTATTTGAATTAAATGATGTTTTAAATAATATTAAAGTTAATACCACAATAGATAAATTTTATACTAGTTATAAGGATTTAACGAAATTCCCTGATATTAGTAATTATAACATTCCTAAATTTTTAGATTCTACCAAATATATTTCTTTGACTGGAGATTGTAATTACTTCAATAATACACTTTTTAACAAATATCAAATTTTAACAGATTTTGGAGAGTTGAACATTGATATTAATTTAATGAACTTTTTATCAAAATCATTAGAATCAAAGCTTTTTGGTACAGTAAAGTTTAAAGATTTTGTTTTCTCAAATTCTTCTTTGTTTGACGCTGATATTAAAGCTTCAGCTGATTTTATAATTGATGGCAATGTTTTACCTAACCAAACACTTAATAGTTCCTTAAACGGTGTTTTTAATGAGTTGTCTATTGGCGACAAGCTGTTTAAAAACATTTTAATTAACGGGAGAACAAACAATGATGTTTTTACTGGAAATATTTATTCAAAGAATAAAGATTTAATTTTTGACTTTAATGGTCTTGTAGATTATTCTGAATCTTTAAAAAAATTAAATTTTTCTGTTGATATTGATAATTATCAGATTGATGATATTAATAATTTCAAAGGAGCTTTAATTATTAATTTGGAAGGAACTAGTGTTGAAAATCTAAAAGGAAATATTGTGTTTTCAGATTCTTATTTTAATAAAAGTGGTAATAGTTATTTCTTTAATAATCTTAAGATTTCTAGCATATTTGAAAATGATGAAAGAATAATCAATATCAACTCTAAGTCCATTAATGGATTTATTAAAGGGGATATATATAATCTTGAAAATAGACTCAAAAAATCTATCTTATCCAATCTTTATAATGAAACTAATTTAAGCAGTTTAAAATCTAACAGCAAAACTGTGTTTAATTTTGATATTGATGATGATTTAATAAGTATTATTTATTCAGATTTAAACTTGGGAAAAAACACTAAAATTTCAGGAACAATTGATGATAATTTTAAATTAGATATCTTATCATCAAAAATTAAATTTAATGAATATGAAGCGGATAGTGTTTACCTCTTTGTTGATAATTCTTTAAAATCTAATAATTTTATTTTAAAAGCCAGTAATGTATTTATCGCAGATAATAATCTTCAACAAATAGAATTAAATAAATCTTCTATTGATGATTTTAGTAATGTGAAGATGCAATTTTCAACAAAGGAAAATGACATATTTCATACAGATATAATTTACTTTGTTAAAAATGATATATTAAATTTTGACTTAAATAATTCTGAGTTAATTTATAATGATAATTCTTGGAGTATTAATCTTGACTCTTTAGCAAATTATGATATCAAAAATAAGATGCTAAATATTGATAAACTTAGTTTTTCAAATGAGAATGAAAAAATTGATATATCACTAAATTATAATTTCAACCACCTAAGTTATTTAAAATTACTTTTTGACAATGTTGCAATAGAGAGTCTTCCTTTGAACAATTATAATTTTAGTGGAAAATTGGATGGAGATTTTATTTACAATAATACCTCTAACAATGAATCTACATTATATTTTAATAACCTTGCTTTGGATAAGTATAATCTTGGAAACTTGGATTTAAATATTAATCATATTTATAATCAAAAAGAATTCAAGTTTAAGTCATTTTTAAAAAATAACTCAAAATTACAGTTAAATACATTTGGAAGTTTTACATATGATGATACAGAGTCAAAACTAGATTTGATTGCTAAATTTAATAGTTTTCCAATAAATTCATTAAACATAATTGGAAAAAATAATATAAATAACATTAGAGGTGAAATAAGTGGTTTAATAGAGATGAAAGACATTTTAAACAACCCTGATTTCTTAGGTGAGCTATATTTAAAAAATTCAGGTTTATATGTTCCTTATACAGATGTTGATTACGCATTTGACAACAATTCTAAAGTTAGTTTAACCAATAATCAATTTAATTTTAACAATATACCTTTTAAAGATACTAAGTTTGATAGTAAGGGAGTTTTAAATGGCTCTATCAGTCATACTAATTTTAAAAATTGGATGCTAGATTTAAATATTGACAGCAATAGGGTATTAGTTTTAGATACAAAAGATGTTGATAACCCTGTTTATTATGGAACTGCATTTGTCTCTGGAGATATCTCAATCACAGGTCCGGGAGAAGCTTTATTGTTTGAAGCTAATGTTTCCAGTGAAAAAGGTACTGTTTTCAATATCCCATTAAATGACTCTAAAGATTTCAATGAAAACATTTCATATATAAAATTCGCTAATGAAAATTCTAATAAAACATCTAATCCTACAAATTTTAAAAATTTAAATGGAATTGAGTTAGATTTTGATTTAGACATAAATGATAATGCTGAAATTGAAATATTAATTGATCAATCATCTGGAAGCACAATAAATGGATATGGTAACGGAAACCTCATAATGAATATCAACAATAAAGGAAAATTTAATATGTATGGTGATTTCAATGTGGATAGTGGTAAATATAATTTCGTTTATGCAGGAATTTTAAAAAAAGAATTCGAATTAAAAAAGGGAGGTACGTTGTCCTGGACAGGTGATCCTAAAAAAGCTTTAATTAATCTAAATACTTCTTACACAAACATTCAGGCAAATCCATCTATTCTTTTGGATAGCCCTGTTAATTTAAGTGTTCCTGTAAACGTTAATGTGAATTTGTTTGGTGAATTATTGAATCCTTCACCAGAATTTGAATTGGAGTTTCCTAATGTAGATTCGTCAATTAATAATGAATTACAATATAGATTAAATGATAAAGAAAGTATTCAGTTGCAAGCCATTTCTTTACTTGCTACTGGTTCATTTCAGAATGATATAAATTTTAACGAACAAGCTTTATTTGGAAATTTAGCAGAGAGTGCTGCGTCAATTATTAATAATATACTTTTTGATGAGAATGATAAGTTAAAGTTTGGTTTAAATTATCAACTTGGAGAGAACAATCCTGAATTTGAAACTAACGACGAACTTGGAGTAACGATGACCACAAAGTTAAGTGATGATATTTTAATTAACGGTAAACTTGGAGTCCCAATTGGTGGGGTTACCGAGTCTGTTGTAGCGGGTGATTTTGAGATAGAACTAAAACTAAACCAGGATAGGACCTTAACCATGAAAATATTTAATAGAGAAAATACTATAAGATATTTGGGTGAACAAATTGGTTACACTCAAGGCATAGGTCTATCTTATAAAGTTGAGTTTAATAGTTTTAAAAAATTGGTAAATAAACTACTTACTAAGCCTAACTAAATCGTTGTAGTAATTTACTTTATAATTACTCTAATAAATGAATACTTTTATGTAATTTTATCAACTTAATTTAAAAAATGAAAAAAATTGCTTTTTTAACCTCTGGTGGTGATGCCCCAGGAATGAATGCTGCAATACGTGCTGTAACTAGAGCTTGTGTATACAACGATCTAATTCCTGTTGGAGTTTCTAAAGGTTTTGATGGTTTAATCAATGGAGATTTTGTTGAAATGAATGCCAGGAGTGTTAAAGGTATTATTAATAAAGGAGGTACTATATTAAAAACTGCCAGATCTTCTGAATTTAGAACCATTGAAGGTCGTAAAAAAGCTTACAATAACCTAAAGAAAAATAATATTGATGCTTTAATAATTATTGGCGGAGATGGTTCATTTACAGGTGGCTTAATTTTTCACAAAGAATTTAAACTTCCTATCATTGGAATACCCGCAACTATAGACAACGATATATTCGGCACGTCGCATACAATTGGATATGACTCAGCCTTAAATACTGTTGTGGATGTTATTGATAAAATTAGAGATACTGCAAGCTCACACAATAGACTATTTTTTATTGAAGTAATGGGTAAGGATGCTGGTCATATTGCTTTAAATACTGGTGTTGGTGCTGGAGCTGAAGAAATATTAA
>Ga0209532_1001827_pt1 | contig 15878 bp, 12 predicted proteins | sample COG_02_FD_184746 | JGI IMG/M metagenome (GOLD analysis project Ga0209532, IMG submission 184746) | Pelagic Microbial community sample from North Sea - COGITO 998_met_02 (SPAdes) (version 2) | ecosystem: Environmental > Aquatic > Marine > Neritic zone/Coastal water | place: Helgoland, sampling... | reverse complement strand
GTTCCATGTAAAAATGATACTATAGGTACAATTTCCAAAGGAACGCCCATTTACATAACAGGAACAGTTGGTGCGAGTGATACATTTACAATCGCGGCCGCAGATGCTTCTAACCCTGCAACAATGCCGGCGTCTGGAGTGTTGCAGACTACTCTTACTCCAAATACTCAAGGCTTCTACGTTCAAACAGGCCTCTTGAGAGGATTTAATACAAGTGGTATAACAGGATCGCCAGGAATCAACGACACGATTTATGTTTCAAATGGAGGCGGCGGCTTGACAGCGATCAAACCAACGGGTACAAACCTTATTCAAAATATAGGGATCGTTGCACGCCTAGACGCGGCAAACGGTTCGATTCTCGTGTCTTCAGTTCTCCGATCCAACGACGTGCCCAACATTCCGGAAGGGCAGGCGTGGATCGGCAATGCGAGCGGCGTTGCAGTTCCTACCGATGTCGAGTTCACGATGAATGGCAATTTTGGTGCGACCCAAACCGTCAATAACGGCGACCTGCTCACGATATCGGGAGGCAGCGGGCTTGGACTTACATTGGAGGCTCAAACATCGAGCGTGCCGCTCATCACATCGTCGACGACAAACAAAGCGTCGCATGAAGGCGGTGCCATCTACAGAAACACTTATGTAAGCGGCACAGCGAACTACACATCACAAACCCTTTTTGCAGCATCGTCGCCCGGATACTGCAAAGTTTCGTTCAGAAATTTGAACAATTCTATTGCATTTTTTGGAGGATTGATTCCGGATGTTGGTAGCGTCAACCCTTCAGCCAGCGACACGACTCAATTCGACACAATGTATTCATTTAGCCACATTGGCAGTGATTGGCGCTGGAATTATCCAAGTGGAGGTCCAGGAACAAGCGGATTGTCTTTCAACGACTCGAATGTAAACCATAGTACTTCAGATGTTGTGAGTGTCACTTACGATGGTTCGGTCGCTGGCGGTACAATCACATGGGAACGAAACGGAAGCATTCTTGTCCCCGCATCTACGATTACCGGCGTAGGCACAAATCTTGTGTTCCACGCCAAGTTCGAAGTCTATTTGGCAGCTGGAAATACGCGAGTACAGGAATTCGCCGACGTCACGGTCGAGTCTGCGTCATCAGAAAATCCCCGCTCTACGATTGTTCCAGCGAGCGGAACACTGGGCCAACAGTATGGTGGAACGGGAGTAAATTTCAACACCGCGGGCAATGGTCAAGTTTTGATCGGCTCGCTGGGCTCAGATGCGACACTTGGAACCATAACTCAAGGTGACGGGATACTCGTCTCGAACGGGGCAGGATCAATTACTGTATCCGCCCATGTGAAGCAGGGTACTACGAGCGGTTACGCAGCTGTTTATTGGGACACTAAGACCAAAGCGTTTTGGTACCAGTGACGCGCGCGTCGTACTATCTTTAATTTTATACTATAACGTAGTATAAAAATTAATCAAGGTCACATGTATGGTATGTATTCTGTCTCAACTCGTGCACCGCGCAGTCAGAGCTTGAGCATCTTCTCGTCCCAGTTTATCCGTCGTTCCCAATTATCACTGAAGTCGGTCAGTTGAGTCACTCCCAGCGGCACAAGCAGAATAAATATATGTCGTTGTTGCAGCGTGAACCAGGCCCTGTCTAGCGCAATGTGTTGCATGCCAAGTTTGTCTGACATCTTGGTTGCGACAGCTATCCGTTCTTCGGTTTCAGTCAGAAAATTTTTCCAGAACGTCAGCAACGTCGACACAAAACTTCGTCTGACGACGTAGGCTACGCATGACATGCATTTTTGAACCCGCACAGCCGGCAGATTCTTGTACTTGTCGTACGCGCCGTCGTTCATGCCGCCTATCAACAGAACGTCCCAGTCCGCGTCGTCCGCAACGTCCCGGATGCATTTGAGCGTCACGTCGGGTGTTTTGAATACAACATCATCCTCGAACACGACGACAAAAGGTGCACCCCCGTCGTCGCTCGTACTCTCCATGAATGTTTCTAGCGCCTTGATGTGAGATTTCAAGCAACCGATGATGCCCAGACTGTGTGTTTCTGCGTCGATTCGAGTAGGATTTTCGATCAACATTTTCTGCAGCTCTTTTTCAACGTGCAAACGCCGGTCCGTCCGGTCTTTGAGATTTATGTAGTAGGAATGCTTGAAGATCGGATGCATCTTGTACCACGACAAATCAGATCCAGCCTTCTTGGCAGCTAATTTGCCCTGGTCGAAGTAGCCGAGCTTCCATGCGACTACACTCAATTCGTTCCATAGTGTGTGTTCCATCAGATGCTTGTCGAACCATCCGAACGCGTTTTTGTCGACCTCGAACTGCGTCGCGTAATTGAGGTACATATAGGCCATCTGCGTTCTTCCAAGCTGCCGATAAATTTTTCCGATATGCACCAATCCTTCTGGCCGAAGGCAACCCAGACGTTCGCTCTCAGAAACGGCACGGTTGTACCAATCGAGCGCATCGTGCACATTTTGCATTTCCGCATGCAGCTCGGCGATACGCATGATGGCGGTGTAGGTTTCCCATGGATCGTCACATTTAGCCGCCTTGTACCGTTTGATGTACATGCGAAGTGCATCACGATTCCTGTTCAACGCGGACAGGGTTTGTGCATAATAGAACATGGTGCGAGAACACTCGGGATGCGCCGCATTCTCCGCTTTCAAAACGGACAAGTCCCACGCCGCGCGTCTGGCTGACTTTTCAAACTCCGTCGATCGGTCCTGGACAATCTTCAACGATGACATCTCGCAGTTGGACCCTTCCTTCCACAACATTTCGTGCACCGGATGTTTCCACCGCCAACCCGCGCCAGAACGAATCACCTTCAATTCGTTGCTCTCGATGTGCTGGTTATTTGCCGTATTCTTCCATATCTGCCGCACGAACAACCCGTCCAACCGGCGCTTGTCGGCTATATGCGTCGCGGTCGGGCGGACGCTAGATATACTGTATCCGGACGGCTTGATGAACTCGTCTGCCGCGTCCAACAACACGATCCACGACCCCGTCGGAACTTCGCTTTCGACCCAGTCCAGCGCATCGTTTCTAGACACGGAAAAATTGACCCATGGACCTTCCTTGACTTCGACGTGCGGTGCAAAATTCTTGCACAGATTGATCGTGTCGTCCGTCGAACCCGTATCGTACACGAATATTTTCTCGACGTGCGAGGCGACCGATCTCAATGTTTTGAGCACAACGGTCGCCTCGTTTTTAACCATGAGTAACGCATACATTTGCATTTGTGTTATATGACGTACGGCCTTAAATCGACGAGCTTTGCACGGATGAAACTGTAAAGTTGCTTCTAAATAAATGCCTTTCGCATCAGAAAAACAACGACGATTTTTATGGATAAATCATCCAGACGTTGCGCGCAAATGGGAACAAAAATATGGACCGTCGCCCAGACGGCGGTCACGGAAGAAAAGACGGTCGCCCAGACGGCGGTCACGGAAGAAAAGACGGTCGCCCAGACGACGGTCACGGAAGAAAAGACGGTCCCCCAGACGGCGGTCACGGAAGAAAAGACGGTCCCCCAGACGGCGGTCACGGAAGAAAAGACGGTCCCCCAGACGGCGGTCACCCCGACGACGTTTGACTGGGGGAACCCCGTTTGATGTTTCTGCTGCTGATTTGCCGCGTTCAGATCCCATGAAGTATTTGTCGCTTTTTGAAAGCGGACCGAAGGTTCTGTTGAATAAATTGTACTGGAAGTACATGTTCAAAAAACTTGATAGAGACGATCCTGCTTGGGCGCAGTACGCCCAGGCGATGACGAAAAGTTACATGGAAGAGAACTCCTACGAGAAGGATGGTGTCGTTTACCTCAAAAAGGGAACGAAGCTCTACCATGGAAGCCGTCAGAACTTGGACCCACGCGCACTGTTCAAGTCTGGGCACCGAATCACGTTCTTCGGAGCCGAACCGAAGATATCGTTGTGGTACATTTTGGAAACGTGCAGCAACAACCCGCATGCATGCGAGTCGATCGTTCCCTGCATCGCGCCGGAGAAGCACGTGTGTTATTTTGACAGAGAAACGGGTCTATTGAAAAGTGTCATCGGCTTTTTGTATACGTTCGAACTGGTGCAAGAATTACCCATCGGACATTACTGGGACGACATAATAAGACATCCGTCGGAGATAAAATACTGTCGACAACAAGTCTGTCTTCACCCTCAAATATCTTACCGAGGACCGTCCTTCAGCTCGTCTGCCGTGCACGATCTATCCATCGAAGTTACGATGCCGTATGTCCGATACAGCGATTATATGACTCTCGTGAACAAACAGGTTGTCAACGTGAGCGAACTCGCTCTGCACACAAACGATGCGTTGTACGATGCGAGAAATGCGATAATTTCCGGGTAGAATATAAGATGTAGAATATAAAATGTCACAACAGAACGTGTACGACAAACCGCTGAAACTGTGCAGTCTTGACCCGCTGACCGGGTACCGCCGCAACGGATATTGCGAGGTAGATGAGTCGGATGCCGGAACGCATACCGTCTGCGCTGTCATGACCGACGACTTTTTGACGTATACCAAACGCATGGGCAACAACCTTACAGACGCGTCGCGCGAACACAGTTTTCCAGGTCTCGTCGATGGGGACAAATGGTGTTTGTGCGCGCTTCGATGGGAACAGGCCCGTCAAGCGGGAAAGGCGCCTCCCGTCATTCTAGATGCAACGCACCGCAAAACGTTGCAGTACACGTCGTTGGATGCGCTTAGAGGACAACTTGCGGGCGTGATCTAACGGCAGGTCCGGTTACGGCAGGTCCGGTTACGGCACGTCGGGAAATGCTGCTTTCAAAAGCGGTCCACCTACCGCTGCAACACACCACCAGCTGCCCATCGCTTTTTTGAATGGGTACACTGACATCGATACCAGCATGGTTGCGACGAGGTATCCGGCCATCGTTTTTCCGCCCGGTATTTTCAGCATAGACACCAGCACGAACGCAAGGGTTGCAAAGTAACCGTACCATATGGCGTGACCCGCGACTTTTTCGGTTATCCAAGGCCACTGGAGATGTCGACCGTTCGAGAGCGGTCGGGTGCATAATTTCTGTTTGTACATGCGTTTCATGATGACCCATGCGACTATCGCGGCACCGTACATCCCAACGACGAGTTTCAACGGGCGTGTCTGCGCTGACGATTTTGAGAGGAAATACAGGACGAGAAGGCCTCCGACGACCGGCTGCAACAAGTTTTGCAATGCGGCGACCTGTGATGCTGCATTGTTCAGTCGCCCATGGTAAGGGGCCGTCTTGCACGTTTTGTCCCGTTCCGTCGTCGGCTGATCACTCCATATCAAAAACTCTAAAAATTGCATGCACAGAACAAACGCGAAAAATATAGCGTACAATCGATCGGACGTTTTGTTGCGGCAGTACAGGTAAATACACGCCGACATACCGACTATAAATGTAGTTAAGCTACTCTCTTTTGACCAGCACATTTTTGTTTTATCGTTGAAAACAAAAAAATATACGCTGTCCGTCATTGCCGGTCATGGAAACGATACACCATAACGCATATCCATGTCGTGTAACATTTGTTCAAACAGCCGGTCTTGTTTTTTCGCTTCCGCGTACGCGGCGGAACAATGTTTGTCGTACTCTCGCAGAAGATTGAGCGACGTTGGAGATTCCGGCGGCGGGGCACTCGGTCCCAAGAAGGGTGCAGGGGGGGCGCTCGCGACGACCGTGTCCTCCGCGACGACCGTGTCCTCCGCGACGGGCGGTGGCAGCGGATAAAATGTTCTGTCTTCACAATCTGTGCTGCCCTCGATGCAACAATAGCAACACAGTCTGGTTAGTGCACAATTTCCCATTTATTTATACATTTATACATACATTTATACATACATTTATACATACATTTATACATATACATACGCGCAAATAAATGATACACATTCCACCTGAAATATGCGATTACATACTATCATATCTGCCGGAAAAGAGATGCGTTCCGAGGCGCCGAAAACGTTGCTGGGGACATACGAACCGTTGCCGGGTGTGCAAGAAACGGGCGCGTTACGACGTTCATCTGTTCTGCGCGAGACACGCGTCAAAACATAGCATCGCATTGACACGGTCGGGCCTTCATTTTCTTGCGCACAAGTTACCTACCGTCGACGTGTTCGACTCGCAGACGCTCGACTCGCAGACGCTCGACTCGCAGACGCTCGACTCGCAGACGCTCGACTCGCAGACGACGCATTCCGGGTTAAATAATAACTCGTAAAAACAAAAGGAGGATGACTTCAACACAATACATAGAAATCGATTCTTCGTATCGGAATCGCAGCGAGTATCCATCCGTTGGCGAATTTACCATATCCTTCGAGGGGCCCGGATCGCGGACGGAAAACAATGTTCTGGCAATGAAAGAACCGGTCTCTCGTCAGTCCAACGTTTTAGCTAACGACCCGATGGATCCCTGGAATCTGCATGCTACGAATTTATTCAGCGACACCGTGTCGGACACCAGCGTTTCTAAAAATCTGGGACAAGTTGTCAACTCGTCGTTGACAAGGATGCGCGAAACAGCGGCAACCAAAGTGCGTGTGACAGCCGTGAGCTCCGACCGGCGAACAGTCACCATCCAAGGAATAATGGACTCGTCGCCCCCTGCGTCTACGCTTGAACCAGACGAAAATTGGCTCAACCAGCAGATCGGCGCGTACAACGGAGCTGTCATTTCGGAACAGTCGCCGTACGAGCCGTTTCCAGGGTTCCCGTACACAGGGCGTCAATCGCAGAACAGGGCGCGCATCGCATCGTACACGTACATCGGAAACAACAGTGCGAAGTTGGTACTCTACACTGCTCTCAGAACGCCATACCCTGCATGTTCAGTTTCTCTGACGGCGCCAGGGACCGGATACCCGTCGGGCGTTTTTCCGACGAGCGGAGGGACCGGCAGCGGACTAACGATCTATGCGCAGGTCAACGCTCCGCCTGGTCCAATCGACGAAGTATACATTGTTTCATGCGGGACTGGCTATACGTCGGGAGACATACTGCAAGTAGTCGGTGGAACCAATGATGCGCGCGTGCAAGTAACGATCGGAGCGAACGACTTTTATATTTTCGCCATGAACAAACCGGGTATTTTCAAACCCGGCTACGCGGTGATCGCTAACCCGCCGCCGACGACGACGACATTCACCGTTTCCGGGCCGACGACGCCCGAGGCGGCCCATCTCGCCGCAGACTCGCCGCCGGGGACCGTCATCCGAGAGAACGTCCCCGTGCGAGGGGGGTCGTCGAATTATCCGGGGGCACCGGCGGCGATTGCAGGATACATTGTTATACCGCCCGGCACAACGGCTACCGTAGAAGAAACAGTCGTTGGCAGCCCGTTTGCAAACAACTCGTTATACCGTTTCACGCTGGAGAACGGCGTTTCGCTGCAGGCGCCGTTGACGGTTGGCGATCTCGTCTGTTGGGGAACGTCGGTTGCACAGACGGGGGAAGTGTTCGTTCCTTTCGGCACGGACGCGTCGGACGGATACAAAGGTCTATTCCTCTCAAACGATACGCGAAATGAATACCGGATCATAAATCGATACGACGACGTGCAGCATCTGGCGATGGCCGGCGGAGACAGCATAGCCAACTGGCAACAATGGGACTCAATGTCCATCAGACGGTCTCCGTGCACTGCCATGGTCTTGCTCGGCCTCGACTCGAACGAGATTTCGGCCGATGGATACGTCGTAGCACAGGTGCGATTGTTAAGCGCAGGCACTGGATACACGACGGGTGTGAAGGAGACGACACTCCTGTCCGGCTCATCTACAGGGAAAGATTTGCAGATTGACATCGCAGCGGTCGGCGCGAACGGAGAAATAACGGCATTGAATCCCGTTCCATTCGGAGGGCAAGGATACTACATCGGCGATGTCGTGTCTATCAACGACGGAAACAACGGAACAGCCATCGTAACGCAGCTTTCGCCGATCGCAACAAACGGCAACTACGTGTATCCGATTCCAGACGTAGATTTCGAGTACAGAAACAATCCATCGAAGAATATGTTTTTCGTCAAAGAGGGACGTCAAACGCCGGACGCGACGCTTCCCGACCTGCTGGGCGGTAACCAGGCGGCGATCATCCAAGTTGGCGACTTCATCGAACCGCTGTTCGGGAACGCCATGTACAACAATATTGGCATAGACGCGGCCGTAGACACGCCAATCATGTATGCGGCTGGGATGACCGATGCGCAGGGCGTTTTGCGACCCCCGACTATCGGTGGCGCGCGGACGCCGGGTGGGTATATTCCGTTGTCGGCAAACGACGTGCGCGGCCTCAACGTTGGCGATCGGGTCGCCGGAACGTTAGTCATCAGCCGTCTCAACGGAGTGCCCGTTCTCTACGGCACGGCAGACGCGGTGCAGGAAACCGTTCCCCTCGCACAAGACACGACAATTGTTGGCATCAGCAACGACGCGAACGATACAGACAACAACATGATCTTCCTGTCGGCGCAGAAAGACGATCACGGAAACGAGATTCCAAGCGGCGTCTTCACGTCGCCGCTGCGTGTGTACGGAGGATTGTGCAAACCGTTCTCCGTTGGGATAGCCCCCGGAACGCCCGCAAAAAGAGACAATCTGGTCATAACTACAACAGCACCAGACTATCAGGATGCGTACAACGGAATGCGGCTGGTTGTAACAAGTCTCCCCCAACTACAAAACTTGGAAAATCCGGGCATCGTCATCGAATCAACGATCGTCGGATATGATCGAACTACGGCGACCCTATTCATCAACCCGCCGGTAGACATCGGGACCGCGCCGGCAACTGTCATGATAACACCTCGGCGCGAAACGCGACGGATCGTGAGATACGCTAGCATAAGCGGTCCATTGCAGGACGATATAACACCCGGAACTACACAATTGACTCTGCCGGCCGACGAGATGAAAGTCCCGTTTACCGGCAAGGCATCAGACGTCAACGGATACTATACTGGAATGCTCATCTCAGTTGGAACGGCGTCCTACATCAAACAGGTGCGCACGGTCGTCGGGTACGATGCGGCAACGCGCACGATCACAGTGAACGCCCCCTTCACAAACACGTTTTACACAGACTCCGGGAAAGATAACATCGCAAAGCGGCTCGAAGGCGTCGGACAGCCGTTTCCAGTGCGCGCCGGCGAGTTTGAAGTGTACGGCGTCCCAGGGCCGGGGTTCGACCTCCCGTCGGAAAATGACGTCGGTCGTCTCGCGCTGTCGATAATCGACGGAACAACCGGGGTCGAAACCGTATTCTCAGAAGGGTCGTACGTTTCGTACGTCACACCCGTGCCGCCGGGAGGCAACCCGACGTACATCATCCTCGACCGAAACGGTGAATTGGTCGACACAAGCGCCGCCTCGAATGTGAACAGTACGCTCAACTTGGGCGGGTACGGTTCGTCTACTTTCCGCATCAACTGCGGATTCGTCGATAAAGATTTCAGCGCGCCGCTGATCATGAATTATGGGAGACAGGACTCTCGATGCGCCCAGCAAGCGTACCTATCGCAAACGACGCAAGATCAGTTCTCGCCGCTGCTCTACTCGGGGTCCATCGTCGGAACGAACGAAATGGTTTGCTACCGCGTAGTGCTGTTGAATCTCATATTGCCTAACGCGCCCATACAGGGCGGCAGAGGCGGACGAATCGCGTTTTACCCATTCGTCTATGTTCAACTCGAAAACCAGTCGGCGCCCGAATCCGGCAACCCGGTCCGAATATATTCCAACAATCCGAACTCGAAACACATGGTGTTCAGAGTACCGATAAACGACATCAACAACCCGACGACGGCCCCGTTCATAAAACTGAACGCAGACAGTCAAGTCCAAACGATGAAGTTCAGACCGGCCGACAACTTTAGATTCAAAGTTCTTCTCCCGAACGGCGACGTTTTCCAGACCGTGCTCCCCGACTCTGGCCCGTCCAACGAACCAAACCCGTTTGCACAGGTGTCGGCGATCTTCAGCATCACGCGTCTAGGCTAGTTAGTTTAGACACGTGACGCCTTATACAAAATGACTATCTTACCAACTGTTATTTCTCCCGTGCTATACGTCCTGCAGTGCGAACATGACTGCGTGTACGTCGGCATAACAATGAATTTCAACTTGCGTTACGCGCAGCACCAGTCCGGTTCCGGCGCGCGATGGACGCGTCTCCACAAGCCGTTGTCGGTCATAGAAATTATACCCAATGCATCGATGGACATGGAAGACCAAAAAACACGCGAGTACATGAACGAATACGGATGGGAAAATGTGCGCGGCGGTAAATGGACAAAGATCGACTACAAAATGGACCCGCGGTAACCCCTTGTTTTTTTAACTGTTCTCCGTTAAAAAATATCCGCCTCGAATGACTATAAAGTAGTATTAATCAAGGTCATATGTATTATGTCTCAACTCTTTCCAAAGCTTCTTCAACACTTTGTTTTCTAAAGAAGCTTTTTCTAGTTTTACCGTAAGCTGTGATACCTGATTGCTCAGTTCCGTATTTTTAATATTTAGCAGCTTCACTTCTCGACGTGAATCCTCTAAAAGTTTTGAACTATCTTCTTTCCTTTCAAGTAGACTTAACCACTTCTTGTGAGTCGAACCCTTTCGATGGGCTTTAAAACTGGAATTTGTCGTAAAAATTGTACGCCTTTTACTACACGGACAAATCAATCCGTTGGGAAACAAAAATCGAAATTCGACCGCGGAAGCAGGCCTAGCGATACCATCGTAAATCGTCGGACTGTGAATTAACTCCATTTTCAGTGCTATGTCTAGCATTGAAAATTATAAATCGTTTTCATCGGCGGCGGAAGGAGGCGTGTCCAAACTCAGTTTTCACCATTCGCCGTATTCTTCTTCATCTGTTTTACCGGTTGTCACTCGTTACCCCATGCCGCATGGAAGCGGATAACCGTCTCCGAATTCGCCGCAGTTCCAGTATTGCTTCGATCCATCCGGACAGTACTGTATGCAATAACATCTCTTATCGCCTTCGTAACAGTCGTGTCCGTCGCATACGCCCATCGATCGGCAATCAATTGCCTTGCTCTCGTCCTTGAATCCGCATGGCTGATTGTAGCATTTATAGTCGCTGACGCCATAGTCTACATGCGGCATCGGACCAGGCGAAAAGTCTGGTATATAATACGACGGTCGGACGACGACCCGTTTCTTTTTTTGTCGTTGTTGAAGTTTTTGGCGTTTATTCACGTCGCCTTGTGTTGATTTGTCAAGGCGTCGCAAACTCATGAACAATGCGCCTGTCATGGCTACAATTAAAAGTATGACAACAATGTACAGATATGTTTTTTCAGATACCATGTTTACTTGTTGTTAGATTTTTTCGGAGATCTGCGACGTGACTTCCGGCGTGACTTCCGGCGTGACTTCCGGCGCGGCGGTGATTTCTTGCGCGGCGACTTTTTGGTCGACCACTGGGGTGTCTTGAACACTTTCTCTACCATAGCGTTGAATCGTTTCATATAGGGGGTTGCCGGTATTGCAGAGACGTCGCTCGACTCGTCGCCTTTAAGTCCAGTCTTGTATATGGATTCTAGGGTCTTTTTGATGCCAAAATCTTGCAGTATATCTATGATTCCGATATGCACACACACGCGCTGGCTTCCAGAAGGCGGGGGGCCGTGAAAGTTCGCGACGAAAGACGAGCCGGCGGGTGCAATGCACGTGTCGCAAAGGGGCTTGCACGTGCTCCGGGAGTTCATAGGTTCGATTGCAACGAGCAGCGAGTAGTCCATCAAGTTCATGCGCGCTAGAAACTGACTGTCTAGTCTGAGCATTTTTTTGATGCGAGTCGACATTTTCGTCGCCAGACAGCTGCTGCCAAAGTTGTTGTCTTTTCCGACGGCACCGCGTTTCATCGTCGCTATTTCGCGTTTTCGATGCGATCCCTTGAGATCGTATAACCAAGGGTTGTTTAGATTGAAGTTTATGTTTGTTTGGACGAGGAAGTAGACGTTGTCCTCTCTGTATATGCCGAGAATTCTGGGCAGCAGCGAGTTGGGATATTTGTGCATGTGCGCCGCGTACGCGTCGAGGACGTCGCCGACGAGCGTGTCGATCTCGCCTTTCGGCATCGTCTTGAGAAAGAACCGTTTGTGTTTCGAGATCCAAAAAAGCATTTTGCTCTTGCCGGCGCCTTCGCCAAGCTTCTTCACGCTGGAAAGTTCCTTTCTGTATTCGTCGTCGTCTATGCCCCACGCGTGCCGGAGTTTTCGGAACACGCCGGGGGCGTACGTCGCACCGCCTGTGACCTGGACGACGTCGGACGATTTACCCATCGCGGCCTCGTACTCAGCGGTCAGTTTGTTGCGTTTTCCCTTTGTCGTTGAGATGATGCTAAACATGTGTTTATTTATACCGTACTTTATCTATCGTCACGGACTGAGACGCATTATTCTGACCATAAGAGAGATTTGCGCGAACGGATTGGGTAGCTCTGGATCGGCGTCTTTTTCGAGCGTCGTTTTGAACACCTCGCCGTTTGGAAGGCGCACCGAAAATTTCAAGTTGTCGTTGGGGTTGAATTTCACGGTCATCGCTTGTCCGTCACAGTTGAGTTTGATGAACGGCGACGTTTCCGGTTCGTACACGTCGTCTATGGGCACTCGCCATACCATCGTCCGCGAGTTAGGGTTGTTCGAGTAGAAGTTGATTTGGTTACCGGACGACGGGGCCGTTTCGTTCTGCAGTTGCACGTAGACGAATGGGTAGAACGCGATCCGTCCGCCGGCGCCCGAGTCAAGCGGCGCGTTGGGCAGCACGAGATTGACCAGTTCTATCGTGTAGCACGTCATTTGATTGATGAGACTGCCCGTGTACGTCACAGGGTAGTCTGAGTCGCGAGTGACTTGAAGCACTCCGGCGGTTTGGAAACTGGGCGTGGCGGGGATTCCGAACGACAGAGGGAACGGCGCTTTTGGAAGGTCGGAAACGACGCCCGAGTTGATGCGGAATTCAGCGGCGTACAGCTGTCCCCATTGGACGGTGATTTCGGTCGGATCGGCGCCGAGCGACGGCACTGCGAATGCGGGCCCGTCATCGTAGATGAACACGAGTTCGTTTCCGATGACCATGCCTAGATATAGATTTCGGTGTTCGACGACTTTTCCGTTCGACGTGTACGTGATACGGGCGATGCGTCTGCCGACGTCCGCCGCAGTCGGCGCGTACCCCGACGTGCGTGTGATCGTTTCAGACTGACCCTCGTTTGCCGCCGGCGTCGTGTTTGAGGCGTTTGCAACCGTCGTTTGCGTCGGCGCCAGCGACTCTGACGCTTTTCCGCGAAAGGCGACGGTCGGCGCGGTCGCCTGTTCGGGCCGAATGAAGCTTGCGTCTATAGGCGAGTCGAAGACTACAGTGCGCGATGCGGCGTCGTAACCGGTGATGAGCCGGGTTTGGAAATCGGACACCGAACTGCCGAGCGTGATATACATGCCGGTGTACTCGCCGTTTTTCGTACTTGCCTGCCCGACGTACGGTGGCCAACTGCGTCCATGCGGCAGCACGATTTTACGCGCGCCTATGGGCACGTCGGTCTGCAGTTTTCCGGTGAACTTTGCGTACTTGGACACGCGCAGTGGCTGTCTGTACGGAAAAAGCTGTATGTTTCGCCCGTCGTACCCGGTCGTCGCGGCGGAAACCGGCCGGCGCGGCATGAACAGGTCTGCTGCGAGCGGAGGGGAAACAGTGAGCGTGCGCGACTTCTGGTCGTACGCGATGACGGTCGAGTCTACGTTGAACTCGGGGTTCGATCCCCACACCGGCAGCCCCGTGACGACAGGCGGTTGAACGTTCGGATCGGGATTTGGATTGGTGTGTGGAAATTGCAGCGAGTCGCGTATTTCAGGTATCCGGACTTTCATGCCAACATAAGATCCTCTCGACTGCGGCATCGAAGCGTCTGCATTTCCACCGGGCAGCAGCTTTGCCGGGTCATCGTTCACGTAGTCTGAGATAACGAGCTGTGTCACCCCGGCTGCCGTGTGCGCCTGTTCGATGTAGATGACCGCCCCGACGGACGGGAGGATAGCCGGAACCGGACTTAAATTCGTTAGAGTGTACCTTGAATATCCCGTATTGTTCACGATCGGTTGTTCTGTTACCGTCGCCGACGTGACGCCTGGAATTCCGAGTCCGGAAACAGCCACCGCGTTTCCGGTTCGCACCTTTCCGGTCGGCGCTAAGACGGAAACGTCCGGACCGGCGCCGACCGCATCAATGATTTGCCTGGACATTACGGGCGCCGGCCGTACTCTCAAACCGAAGGGCTTCGACAACCCACCAAGAACAATAAATTCGATGTTGTTTCCCTCCGTCGGAGGGGTCGCTGGGCCGACGGGCACGGGCAACCCGGTCACCGGATCGATGGTATCTGTAAGTTGAGACGAGAGGAAAATCGTCAACCTTTCGGCTCCGGCAAGGTTGTCTATCTTCGTACCGACGACGGTCGTGTGATCGAGTAATTGAGTCGAGAGGTAGTCGCCGATGGTCAGGGTAGCGTTGTTCCCCGAGCCATTTTGCAGGACTGTGACTACATCTCCGGGGCTGTAGCCGCTTCCGCACTGCACGACCGTCACGGCTGTTATATCACCGGCGCCCCCGACCGACTCTATGAAAACTGTGAGTCCGGAACCAGTCGCAGCGGTCGTCGATGCGGGACCGACCGTGTAACCGGTGCCCGCCGCCGTGATTTCGACGCTGCAGTTTCCGCGGCTGGTCGAAATCACCCGGTCGCCGACGTTGACGCCGAGCACCGGGTTGACGCCGGCGACGGCCGCCGCGTCAACGAGTATGCTGGGCACCGCGCCCAATGGGTCGTTAGAGCCGTATTTTCCGACAATCCCGTTCCCTGACGCAAAAAGGTTTCCCCGCATCAGATCGATGTAGTCGCCGGCCTTGAGCACCGTGTCGCTGTTGCGGCCACGCGTCAGCATGAAACTTGTTTTAGGCGGCCGGTCCATGTAGGGGACTTCACCCTGTCTGACTGCCGAAAACGCCAGCAGAACTCTTGTGCCGGCGGCCTGCGTCGGCGGCGATATGTTGGTCACTGCGTACTGTGTCTGGCTCGTGCGCGTGATGGTGCACGTCGTTCCTTTGGCTATCCGCGTGTAGTTGTAGACGATGCTGTCGTCGGGGCCGATGGTGTACTCGCATACGTTTATGTTGTCTCCGGTGGGCATAATTCCGACCAGATCACTGGTGACTGTAATCGACGCGCGCGATGCGTCGAACGTCGCACGCACTCTTGATGTGAACAGAAGACCGCCGTTAGATGAGTCCCAGCCGATGGTCGCAAAGGGGGCAGGCGGTTTTATGCGAATAGACATGCTGTCGTGCACCTCCCACCGATTGATCGGCCCAGCGTTCATGGTCGGCAAGATGCTTTCGTCCGTCGTTGCGGTCAGCAGATGAGTCGTGCCGTCGTACTCTCGGATCTGCCGCCATTGCTGCCTGGTCTCGTTGACGACGAATCGACTTGCGTAACCTAAATCAGCATCTATGCCGTCCGGCACGTACAGTTCGCCCGACGATTCGGGGACGCGCGTGATCGAAACGACAAAACCAATAGCAGTGATGCCTGTAACGTCGACAAGCGCAGCGGCCGGCGAACAGACGAGTATACTGACAATTTCGACGTTGTCCGCATCTGTTGTTATGCCGCACACATATGTGTTCGCGGGCAGAGCAGGTCCTGTGAACGATGTCACCTCTTGGTCGAGGACGATGCTTCCGACAGGCGGTCGGCTGCCTGCCGCGAAATTGATTTGGTTGAGTGGGGCGCCCG
>Ga0209532_1001824_pt1 | contig 15897 bp, 8 predicted proteins | sample COG_02_FD_184746 | JGI IMG/M metagenome (GOLD analysis project Ga0209532, IMG submission 184746) | Pelagic Microbial community sample from North Sea - COGITO 998_met_02 (SPAdes) (version 2) | ecosystem: Environmental > Aquatic > Marine > Neritic zone/Coastal water | place: Helgoland, sampling... | reverse complement strand
GTGAGAATCGAAACAAAAGGTTTGGTGATAGTGGGTGACCCCATTGACGCTATCACGGAGTGAGCCTTCCCGATGCGACGGACAGCGGAGGGGTTAGGTACAGTATACAGTGTTATACTTCTTCCCCATTTAGGGGGGAGATGAACCTATGTCTCAGCTCGAGAGCAACAAAGGGGTTAGGTAAAGCGGTTCTCCTCCCTATCCAAACCAAACATATAAGAATGTATGAATCAATCAATATATTGAAAGGTTATTGATAGTTCGCAACACTAGTTGAATACCTATAAAACGCACTGTAACTTTACTTTTATGACGAGCTCACAATTACATCATTATGACTCATTCTAAAGAGCGTGGGTGGGTGTCTCAAACACCCCCGCCAAGCGACAAAAGTGTGTAACCGAATTACATTTTAACTACAACATCAAAACGGTTTCCAACACTTAATAGCTTTCATTGCGTGTGATTTGTTCTGAAAGCATAACACAGCAAGATTACATCACTTAATAGAGGATAGCTATATCCAGAGCTCTTATAATTTGTATACGATATCCTTAAAAAAACCGAAATTAGAATCTACAAGTAATCTTCTATCTAGACCCAAATTAAATGCTTCACAAGAAGTTTCTGAAGTTAAGGAGCAGGAGAAACAAGAGGCGAAATTCAATTCAAACAGACCTTGTCCTTCTGACTCCCAGCAAAGCGGATCATTAGAGCAGTTAACCCCTCGTTTCAGAGCCTTATCGATAATTGAGTAAACAATATTTGGCTCTACCTGAGATACAAGCCCACCCATACTTCCTTCGCTTCCTTCAGTGGTGTAAATCAATACTCCTTGCATCGGATTACTTTCATTTGCTGACACAAATATTCTCTCCTTTAGACTAGCCGTTGGATATCCACAGCTGAATTCGAATTCTCGCATAATTAAATGCGAGAATGTATGGATTAACAGATATGGTAAACCTTCTTTAAAAAGAGTCATTTTACTTTTATACCCTTGTTCATTCTCATTAGGTTCGCGAGATAATATTTTCGAATATCGTGCTGCAAAAACGTCCTCATTTCTCAGCAACCAAGAGTTTATTGCTTCCTTGGAAAAGTTAAAGAAGACTCCTTCGCCTTTGGAATCGTTCGCAGGTAACGCAAAAATCTGATTAGACTCATTCGAATGCGTCATTTGTCCTGTTGAAGAAATTTGTACTTCACCATTCAGCACAATCCGTTCTTTGGGTTTTATCCTGGTAAAGTCCAGTTGTATTCCAGTTATAGAGAGTTCCTGCACCTGCTGAATCTTATTGAAATATTTCGTCAATGGATTTTGAATATCGACGTTATTAAAACTTAACTGTTGTGCTCCTTGTATCCGGTCTAACTCGTCATTTTCCGTAAAACATTTATATTCTTGCCATCGATAGTATTCGTGTGAGTCCTCGATGTCCTCACTTTCTCGAGGATTATTAAAAGCATTTTGAACTTGATCTTTAAATTTGTTTACGTCGGGTACAATAATTTGATTTTCGGCGAGTAACTCTTCAAAGTCTTGGATATCGTCATACTTTCTATTCCAGTAGTCTCTTAACGAATATCTTTCCGAGAATCGCTCATATTTTCTTCGTAATAGGTCCAGTACGGTTACCATCTCTTGAGAGATGCCTTGAACAACATCTATTGGGATGAATAGACTTGAGAAAATATTTGCATAATACGTGTCATTACTTGTTACGAGGCTTAGTTTCATCGATTCCGGTCCGTTGTTTCTATTGCCCCTAATCCAACAATCTTCACGTACCGATTCGCCATCATTAATGTCTCTTTCCCAAGGTTTGTGACCGTTACAATGTGGTTCTAAATTATTTATACCTTCAAGATTAATTTTAGGTCTATTTGAGTCAGTGCCGGAGCCCATTTGACAACTTGAGCATTCAATATAAATACTACCATAGCCTTCCGATTTAGTAGTATTTTCTGTCCATTTTAGTTGAGGTCGGCTGCAACACGGTTGACAGTCATTATGATTAAATAGATTTTGTCCTACATCGGAGTCCGGTCTATCCCGTTTTTGTTTTTCGGTTTTCCATCGTAAGAATTTTGACCAGGGTACATCGGTTAAATGTCCGTTTGGACATATCAGTATCATATTTGATTGTTGTAAGGGTAGGTACTCTCTGTAATAAACATCTGCCCCATCTTCATTTTTAGCTTTTCGCTTACCTAAGAATCGTTTTGTATCTCTCGGTGGTGCAAATTGTCTTTTCTTTACTTCATTAGGGAATTTTCTGCATTCTTTCAACCAAATTGACTCCCATTCACCAATTCGCTTTAAGTTGTTACCTGAATCCTTGAACCATTTCGGGAAATGTAACGCAGGAATCATAAAGTGGCTATCTCTGTAGTCTTCTCCAGATTCCTGTACTTTCTTTCTAATAGGATGATTTTTCCAGTTCGGTGTGTTAAAATTCTCGTTTAAAGTCATATCAGGTATTCCAATTAGGCATACTAGATTTTCAAGATTTTGTTCAGTCTTTATAAAATTAACGAACCTATCATCTTGCACTATGGAAATACCCACCTGCTCTAATTCTATTTTTGCTTTTTTATAGATTTCTGCTTCCCGTGCTTCGAGCTGCTTAATGACTTGTATTTTCTTTTGAGCGATTTCTATGAATGGCCACTTATTTAAATCTTGTACCAGAATATATGTTCCTAACTTAGTTGAAATTATACTTCCGACACCAGCATTGGATGAGAGTAATTTATACTTACTTACACTCTGATTATATTGATTTTGATTAAAGATTCTCATAATTATTTAGAATGAATTCTTAAAGCGGCTCCAGGCTCTATAACCCTTAATGACATAGGTATTCGCCAATTTTGATTTCGTAATTCTTCTGAATACTCATCGATTCCCACGAATAGCGACTTTTGGACGCTATACTCAGAACTCTTACTATTATTAAAGACTAAAGTCTCACCATTTTCAATACAATCATTAGCCGTTTTAATCCACGAATTCAACGCCTTTTCAATCCAAAGCTGAATATCTCTAATATTCTCTTCTTTTAAAAGTTGTCGAATTTCAATAGGAAGATTCTCCATTGAAGTTTTCCGTTTCTCAAAATAATTAAACAGAAAACGTTTAATTTCTGAAAGCTCTGAGTCCCGTAATTCTAGTATATCTCCGGCAGAATTCCGATTATGAAAAGGGAGTAAATGCCTTACAATTGTCGAAATGTAAAGTCCAAAATATCGATTTAATGATTTTCTGGTAAACGGCGTAATTGATATTGGTTCAACGTAGCTATACATTTTACAATGAAACGAACGAAACCTTTCGTAGTGCGAAGTATCTCTGGCTCTAAACGGATGATGCAGAGTTATTACTAGTCCTTTATCTTTCCTAGCGACCCGGCTACTTGCCTGGATATACTCGGCTGTATTCCTCGGCATTGAATTCATTATTATCAAATTAAAGCGAGATACGTCAATTCCGACTGAAATCATATTTGTCGCAATGACAAAATCCGGAGGAACGTTACTGTGATGCATTACACCATCAACACTACTTGCAAATCTTGATTCGGGAGTCCATTTTTTTTCGACGGCATTTAGCTCATTCTTTACTTCTTCACCAGAGAGACGCCCGGTAAGTTCTGCATCTTTTATTGGTCCATATGAGTAAATACACTCCATTAAGTTTTTCGGTCTAATAACCCTATTAAAAACTCTTCGCTGCTCTTTGAGTAAGTACGATTGTATTTGTGATTGAGTTTTACCGACTTCTTTAAGGCTGTTGAAATAGGATATAAGAGTGTGATAAGAGTCCATCACATCAGTTGTGGGAGCGAGATGGTCAAAATCTAGAGGACCGAGTCGACCTGAAAATTGACTCTCGTAAATAGCCCGATGAGTCATTACAATAGAAGCAATCCTCATTTGCATCCATATCTGAGTTTTTCCTGTAGGAAGAATACCAATGTATTTTCTATTTGATTGGTATTTTGCATCGTTTATGTCTGGAGTTTTCGAATGCCGTTTATAAAACGCATAATATGAATCATCACATTGAACGCCTGGTTTCGGGAATATATTCGTTTTTCTATTGAATAGCGCTGCTATTTGAATATCGGTGTTTCTCGTTGTCGCGGTCGATGAAATTATTTTCGCCTTCAGGCCATCTTTCGTGCATAGTTGCTCAATTGCAGCCTCAAAAAGGCCAACAGCCGATCCAAGTGGTCCCTGCAGTAGGTGTAATTCATCTTGAATAACTAAATCTGGAGGCTGGTAACCTTCTGAAGGCTTTCCAGTTTCCCAGTTGCCCCGACCAAATAATCTTCGAGAGTCGCTGGTTGAGTTAAGCGAATTGTTATTTACTTTATGGGCTAATTGTGCGAATTTATCTACAGTGCCAAATAGTAAAGCCGGCGGATGGTGATATATTATTTCATCGGATAAAGAGACGGGTATTGGGCCTTTATAATTACCTCGATTTCTTCCTATTCCAAAAGAAAAGGCACATTTACGATTACTACATTTTAAATGCACACGCTTTTTATTAAAAACGGATAAAGAATCCGAATCTTCCCTTTCTTCACCTTGAATTTTCGATTTACACCAGGGGCAATTTGCTAGAGGTATTTTGTTTTCACGATCTAAATTGAGTTTTCCCTTAAATTCTTTTATTAAGTCTTCATTTTTGTTTGGAAGGGAATCGTTACCGACCCATAGTCCGATATAAAAAGGTTCTTCGCCAAGTTGGTGGCTACCCCATCGTCTTATAAGTTCTAGCGCCATTATTAATAGAGTGGCTCGCTGAAATTGCTGCATTGTCAGCAGACGTAGAGTATACCTCATTATCGCCGCAGTACCTCCTCCTTTTGCACCGTAGTTTCGTCTTCGTATTATTAATGTGAGAGCTATTAAACCAAGATATGCTTCAGTCTTTCCACCACCTGTAGGAAACCATACTAAGTCTACTAATTCATTTCTATTTGAAGAAAAGTCCCCGTCATAAGTTAAAATACCGTCTAGGTTGAGTAGTATAAATGCTAGCTGAAAGGGTCGCCAGCAAGCCGGATTTGGGCCAAATATTCGGTCGCTCGCAATATTTTGATAGAAGTTAATATTAAAATCCTCAAAACTAGTAGAGCTAATATTCTCCTTCATTGATTGAGCATTTTGTTGAGAATGCCATAATTGCATAAACATCGCCGTATTCATTAAACGGAAAGCCTCAAGATTAATTTCTTGATTTGCACCTTGAAATAATAAATTGATGTTTTTCTTCATTCGAAGAAAATCCAAATCACATTTATTAAGCTCTTGATTTGCAATACTTTGATACTTACCTGAATAAACGGGTAACTGTCTCTTATTTTCTATCCATTTACCATAGCTATCAACGAAATTAATTAGACTATTCTTGATATCTGGAGCTGAGGCGCTAGATAGGGTGGATAACCACCGGAATTGCAAGGCTTTATTGTCAAATTCGTGTTCGGGTACTTCAAAGTTATTATTTCCTTTAGGTATTAGATTTTTAGAGGTATCTCGTGGTACGGTATCTACTTCTGGAGTCTCAGTGCTTGGAATATATTCGGTTTCAACTTTTATTCCTTGTCCATTATTGAACCAGTTTACTGAGACGCCGTGACCAATAGCATAATCCTCATATTGTCGGTATATAAAATCAGTTACCTCCTCTTCAGAGAATTCATCATTTTGATTATTTTCATAGTCTTTATGGGCTAAAGGGATGATTCGAGAATCCTCAGCACTGATTTTAACACCAAAAAAACTTTTCTTATTTACACTTTCATTGAATGTTGAAAAATATCGTGAGGAGTTGGAGTCGTTAGTTTCAAATGGTGTGCTCGTATTAACAAGCTGAATCTTAATGAATGTATCCAAGGATATATTCCTCGTATCTCTATTTAATAAAATATTTACGCCCAATGATGCATATCCATCCTCATCGTTGAGTTCATACTTGAAAATATCGTTAAGGGAATTTGTTACAATCTTTTGTGTATCCACATCTATAACTTCGACTTTCAAATTCTCCGATTTATTACTCATCAGACTTAGTCTATTTTCGGTCGATAGAAAATTTATCGCACTCAAGCCTACCTTTCGTCGAATCAATTGAGATTGCCACAAACCATAGCCTCTTGTGGAGTGGATATCTAATAGATTCTTTAAGTGTTGTGTAATATTCTCTGTTAATTCTAGCTTTTGAGAAATTTCGAATAATTGCTCTCTTAAATCACCATTAATAGAAGATTTAATAAAATCGTAAATGCGTCGTTTTAGGTTAGTTAAATAAACGTTGGAGTTCTCAAGACCGGGTAAATCGATAATTTTTTTCGTCTCAAGCAGAAGTTCAGAGGCAACCTCTTTCTGAATGAACTTTAATCTTTCACGGAGTTCGGATATTCGTTGAGCCGATATTGAATCAATCAACACAGCTAAATTTTCTCCACACTGCTTTATTGAATAATCGCTTAATTTATGTAGCAATAAGAATTGCTCAATAGAAGCTTTTGGTACTTCACAAAGCACTCCGTATTTTTCGCTTATTAATGAATCTTTTGCGTTTGTCAGTTTAGAATAATACCTGAATTCTATATTAAATTCAAATGATTCGTTTTCGTGTGAGAAGTTTTGTAACGAATAGCTTAAGCCAATTGTATTAGGAAACATTTGATTGAGTTCCTGAATACCTTCTGAAGTGTCTAGGGCGTCGTCTGACGACTGGTCGTCCGTATCCGCTTCTTCCGACGCGGTACTTACCTCAGTGGTGTCCATACTCACGCCGATGTCTTTTGAAGAACTGTTGTCGACAGGAAATAATATCCCTGTACTGTAAATAGCGGCAGGGACTATATCTAATACCTCTTCAATATTATCAATTGGATGCCGATGCTCAAAATCGGAATGAAACCTCTCGTTATTGATATCAACATACCTAAAGCCCGAAATCCCCGGGCCTATTAGTTGTTCGCGAAGGAATCTTTCGAGTAAGTTTCGTTTATCGTTTACGCTGGCCTTATCCATTCTAGTTTATTAAGCTTAATTTCTACCTGAATCATTTCAATGAACGCTGTGAGACTTTCAACGACATATTCATTCTCAATACCTAATTCATCCAGTGAATGACTTTTTATATAGCGATCACTTGTTTTGTTAAGTATTGAATGATAATCACTGTTCTTATCGAAGCAACCATCTTCAAAAAGATCGTTTAGTAAGGAAATCATTTTTATGTTATTACTTCGAGTATTGCTTTTATGTACATTTCTTAGTCTCTGTATAAGTATGAAGTAAACCTTGGGTAAACCGAGGTAAGAGCAAACCTTTAGAAATATTTTTTTTGAGATAGGAGCTATACTTTCGCTCTTTGGGTCGAGCCAAACATTGATGAAATGATTTTTTGACACTAACTTTAAATTATCGTACATCATAAATGCCTTGAGTTCATCATAAAGCTTGGCTACACCAACTTCGTCGGATTTTATTTTCAAAAGCATTTTCCACAATCTACCTGCATCGCTTTCTTCTATAGAATAATCTTTTTTTATTGCATTAATGGCTTTTATGTACGACGCATCTTCAGCGATACCATCGTACAGATTAATGTTATCAAGTATCTCATCAAGAAGAGCTACATTAAGACCTTCATCATTGGATAGGGTACACAATTCATTTATTGAACATAAGCGAAATAGGTCATTATGTGCTTCGTTATAAATGACTAAATCGCTTTCTGCGCAAAGTCTTTTTCTTTTTTCGTTAATCTTAACAGAAAGATATTTTCTGTCAAGATTAGAGGAGTATTCTGATTCAACTGCAAATGAAATATCGAGTGGTTTTGATGGCTTTATTTCTTTCAATTTAGAATCTAAGTGTACCATATCGAAGAACTCATTGTAAACCTTGTGCGCTAAAGATTTTCTCAAAGAGTTAAGATGATTATACCAGGCCCAATCCATTGACGTCTTAAATAGAAACGAGGGAAAAATCGCTTGAAATGTAATAGCTGGATTAAGACCTTCAAGTAAGCTTGGAAAAAAAGAGAAGATTCCTCTACCCGAATCTCGAAATGATAAGATCAGACAATTTTCACACTCTAAATCGGATACCTTCTCCCAGGATGTCATTATAATATCATTCCCAAACATTGACGTTAAATGCTCTTTATAAAGTGGTGTTTTCTCAATTAAGGAATCTATTAAAATTGCATCATACTTGTCTCGAAAAGAATTTAATGTGTTTACCGGGACTTCACACAACGATTCAAGGGCAAGATTAAAGGTGTTCTTTAATTCTTTTTTACTTTCCTCAGTGAGTCCGTTAATACCTTCACTAGTTTCTCTTGAAATAATTGAGCTACTCAAGTTTTCAAAAATCTCTTGAAGCAGCCATTCTCGTAGCTCACGAGAGTATGTTACAGCATATAGATTTTTCAATCTAGTTGAAATTAGCTCATATAAGTCTTGCTCTTTACATAATGCAACTACTTCAGCCCAAAATAAATTAGGAATATTAAATCCACTAAATGAAATATTGATTAGACCCTGAGGGGTATTAAAACCATTCAATGCAGCGTGCCAGTGCGGTATAAAAACTGTATCATCTGCACCGAGTCCAAAATTTTCTTGTGTATCCTTAATATTTGTCAGCTGCCTTTTTAGGCTTGCTTGAGTATCAGAAAAGGTTACGATAAGGAATCTTTTTAAGTCTATTTCCCAAGAAGAGGTCATTTCTTTAATATTATATCCTTTGAATATGGTCTTAGACTGGCTATCAAATAATATAACCGATTTGATTAAATCTAAAAATTGCTCATCTTTTTGCTCAATACTCGTCAAGGAATCTCTATCGTTGAGTACTACATAGTTTAAAATTGAGCTACTTAATTCTCCATAATATAATTGATGCCATTTTGTCTTTCTTAGCTCCACTAGGAGCTTTGTGGGGATATTGAAAAGGGTTTTAGTTCTAAAACTGGCGTTTAAGAAACGCTTGTGAAATTTATTGAGCCGCACATAAAGTCTTTTCTCTAGTTTCAATTTATTGATTGCCCTCTTATTGTTTGCTTGCACAGGAAGAAACAAATCACTTTTTGCTTTATTAGCAATGAGTTGAATCTTAATTTTAGCTTCTTCTGGTATATCAGCTTTTAACTGCTGTTCCAGGGCATAAAAGTTGTTATGCTCAATCCAAGCTAAAAAATTTATTAGTGAGACTTTCTCTTCGTCACTAAGCGATACAGAAATATGGAAGTGTATTGATTTTAATTCATCGCTTTTAATTGTATTTAAGGATAATGCAATAAATCTCAGGATATTCCTCAATGGTTCACTAACCTCACCGTAAAAGTCCTTTATAAATTGATTTACCGTGATAGATGGATAAATTACTCTATTGAAAGATTGATCTATATGTTCTTTAATTAGATTCATCAAGGAAGCATATATGTAAGTTATTTATTGCACGAGATGCTCCGACGAAAACTTCATATGTATTGGATAATTGTGGGTCAGAAATGAATAACACAACATTTTCTTGTTCTAGCCCTTTGTATTTGAGAGGGGAAGTGTATTTCAATACATTAAATCCATTTGAAATATTGCTCCCTGTGAGCATTTCGACATCGTTTATAATAAGTGCATCATTTAAAGATTCTTGATAGATCTTGCTCAATCTTGATTCAATCAGTAAAATCGAATTAGACCCTTTCATTGAGCTGTTATCACTTCGAATGTAAGTAAGCACGTTTTTTACTAGAAACCTTTTAAAGTCTCTAATACTTGAAACTCGTGTGAACTGTATCGAACTGAATTCGGATAAAGTCTCTTCATTATTTAATTCCTGTATGTCGTCAATAATTATTGATAACAATTTTTGAATTTCTATATTTTGAGTACTTCTTCGATTTTCTAAAAGCTTAAAATGTGCAAAGTCTGATTGCATTAAATCGGCGATTTCCGCGACTTCACTTCTATTATAAAGATAGCTTTGATCGATATCATATAAGACGAGTGAATTTCCGTTTTTGAGTCCATTATTTTGCGCTCCTGTAAAAACGTTTAGAACTCTTTCGAGTCCTTTATCGAAGATATCTTGTGCCTCATCGATAATTATAAAATCGTAACGTTGAATGGCATCTTTATTTGATAGAGTTATGATAGTCTCTTTTACTAATGTGTCGAATCCTTGAGAATCCAGCGAACCCATCTCTGCCGTTGATATTGAATTATTAAGACTTTTAATAAAGTTGAAATACGTAAAAAACTCGATATTCCCATTACTTGAGCGCTGTCGATATTTATTTTTTGTGTGGATCAGCAGGAAATTATTCCAGCATATATACAAACCTTTTTTTGAGACTTGTCTATCCATAAACGCTAAAGCTGTAGTCGTCTTACCTGTTCCAGGTGCACCCTCAATAAAGATTCTCGGATTTTTTTCGAGACCCTCCAATATATCAAGGTTTTCGAGATTAAGCCAATTTCTTGTCGATGTTGAATAAGGCGAATTTTCAAATACAATGGGATTTAGTATTCGCTTAACTTTTTCTAATTCGATTGAGGATAGGTCTTTAAAACTTCGGAAATCGGAGTGGATAGATTTACCCGTGCTAATCGCTTTTAGAAGAAAGAACTCAATAGAATCGTCGTATTCTGGGGAATTGAAAGAGGTGAAGAGAGTGTTAGGTTTGATTAAGGTGTTCGAAAATTTATAATTGACGTGAGGGAAAATAACTACTGAGCAAAAATAATTACTCTTGAAATTGTTTAGTAACCTATCTTTTAAAGTGTATTTATATCCTTCTGCTTGTGTAAAAGGATTTTGCCTCATCGATGTTTGGAAAGACTTTCCGTAATAAAATTTATGATTTCGAGATGAAATTTCTCCTCCCTTAACTTCAATAACGACAATTCCTTTTTCGCAAATTGCCAGAAAGTCTATTTGTGAGCTGGTTTTTTGATATGGATTGAAAACGGTTGAATGAATCGGTAGAGTTAAGTCATACCAAACCGACCAGTTAAAGGATGATATTTTCAAACCCTCAAAGAGAAGCCGGTATGTGTCAATTTCGCCGTACAAAGGCTCGCCGTTTTCTTTTAGAATTATTTGTTCTAATCGATCAATGGGGTTATCGGGAAAGAATTCTACTGGCATTGGTTAAGTACTGTGCAGTTGAATATATGATTATTTCATAATTGGGCCAAGTTCTTTGGTCGAATCATTTCATTTCGAATACGATGTTAGACAATTTGAAAAGTATTCTTCATTTGTAAGAGTATCTGCAACTTCAGCGAAAGCGATTATTATCTTTGTGCCATAAGCGAGAATATCGATGAGTAAGTTGAAAGTGGTTGAGTTGTTTGCGGGTGTAGGAGGATTTCGATTAGGCCTTGAAGGATGGAAAGGAAATTCCGCAACCTCGGGGTATAAAAAACCGAGTAGCGCTAAATTTGAAGTGGTCTGGAGTAATCAGTGGGAACCTTCCACAAAAGCTCAGCACGCTTCAGATATTTATGTTAATCGCTGGGGAGCTGAGAGTCATTCCAATCAGAATATTTCTAAAGTTGATGTAAATGATATTCCAAACCACGACGTGCTAGTTGGCGGTTTTCCTTGTCAAGATTATTCCGTTGCTCGTGTACTGAGTCATTCTAAAGGGTTGGAAGGTAAAAAAGGTGTTTTGTGGTGGGACATTCAACGCATTCTTGAAGAGAAAGGAAAGAATAAACCTAGTTATCTAATACTTGAGAATGTTGACAGATTAATCAGTTCACCCGCTTCCCAGAGAGGTAGGGATTTTGCGATAATGCTAAGCAGTTTGTCAGATTTAGGATATGCTGTTGAATGGCGTATTATCAATGCTGCAGATTATGGTTTTCCTCAAAAAAGAAGAAGAGTATTTATTGTAGGGTATAAAAAATCCTCAGCTCAATACAAGGAGATAAAAAAAGACCCTTTAAGCTGGTCTCTTTATGACGGCACCCTAGCGAGATCATTTCCTGTTAATGATATTCTTGATGAACAGGTATTAATTAAGACAATTGATGGAGAGTTGGATTTTATCTCTGACAACTTTAATCTAGAGGGCAAATTATCACCGTTTCAAAATTCAGGGGTCTTTATTGACAGGCAGTTCTATACATACAAGGCTAAACCATCGTATGATGGACCTAGAACTTTATTAGGGGATGTTCTTGTAAAGCCCCAAGATGTAGATGAGGCCTTCCGCATACCCAACAACGAATTGGATAAGTGGAAGTATTTTAAAGGTGCTAAAAATGAACTCAGAAAGAGGCGCGATGGAAACACCTTTCAATATAACGAAGGAGCTATGCACTTTCCTGATAAAATTGATTCCCCTTCAAGGACTATAATCACTTCTGAAGGAGGGAAAACAGCTTCAAGAACAACACACGTAATTAAGGACAATGAAGGGTTTAGAAGACTTACACCTTTAGAGCTTGAAAGACTTAATATGTTTCCAGAAAACCATACTAAAGAGGCTACTAATAGCAAGAGAGCATTTTTTATGGGTAATGCCTTAGTTGTTGGAGTTGTGGAAAAAATAGGCTTGGAGCTTTGATTGGACAATGAAAGAATTCAGAGACATTAAGGAATTAGAGCTCTATTATAGGGGTTTTGAAAATAGAACCTTAGAGTCTCTGTTTAATTATGTCAGAATAACTTATCCAAGCATATCCATTTCAACGAATAAAGGTGTAGTTGGTCAAGTTTTAGAGGCTTTGATTGGCAATGCACCTAATTCCAGCCCTCATCCAGATATAAAGAATCTCGGAGTTGAATTGAAAGTACTACCGGTAAGGAAGGTGTCTGGTAAACTTCAGCCTAAGGAAAGGTCCAAAGTCAAATCTATCAATTACAATACAATTATTGATGAGGATTGGATATCATCTTTATTAAGAAATAAAGTAAAGCGAATTCTTTTTTTAATTTACGAACAGCCTACAGGAAAAACATACCGAGACTGGCTGGAGCTAAATTTCAAAGGCACGCTATTTTTTGAATTGAATGATGTTAATGAACCCGTTATTAAAAAAGATTGGTCCGTTATTCAAGACAAAGTAAAGAATGAAATCGCTCATAAGTTATCTGAAGGTGATGGAAAGATTTTAGGTGCTGCAACATCGGGTACTGGCAGACTTATAACTTATGGTAGTGATAAACAAGCCAAGGAGAGAAGCTACAGTCTAAAACATAGCTTCTTAAAAATATTCTTCAATGAACAGAAGAATAGTGTACAATATAAATCGCTTAACATAGCAGAAGGCATAGATCCTGTAGAGTTTATTGTTTCTAAAATAAATGGTTCATTAAAGGGGAAACGTCTAGGTCAAGTTGTTTCTTTTTATGATTTAACTTTTTCATCTACTTCAAAGGCTGCTTTCCGTTTACTACTTAACAAGGCCCTAAACATAGATGGTGATAGTGAAATTTTAGAATTAGATGAGCACAACTTAGTCGTTAAAACAGTGCCTGTAAATAATAACTATACGCCTTTGGAGGCGATGTCTTTCCCGAAGTTTAGTCTAGTAGACTTATTAAATGAAGACTGGGATGAAGATGATTGCGAGTTTAAAGGGATGATTAGTAAAGGTTTTATATTTATTCCGATAGTTAAAGACAAAATTAAAGGCACTTCAAAGTTTAAGGACTGGAAAACTTGGGAGATTGGAGAAGCAGTCTTTTGGAAAGCCGATGCAAAACAGTTGGAGACAATAAGAAATGAGTGGGTACGAGCCAAGTCAATTATTTCTGATGGCGTAAAGGTTAATTATGTAAAATGGGGTAAAAGCCATAGGCAAGAAAACAACCTTTTGAAATCCAGCGAAACAGATATTATTCATCTTAGACCGCACGCAAGAGACTCAAAGGATATTGATAAACCATATTTTGAATTTTCTAAGGTTCAAATCAGTTGGCAGAGTTTCTGGCTAAATCGCGAATTTATCAAAATGAGGCTTCGGAAATAATACTTTACTTCTACCATTTTCAACGGCTTCACTTTTAATCCTCTCAAATAGGTGAGAGATACTTTTTATCTACTTGCTGTTTGAAAATAAAAAAGCCCCTTCCGAAGAATAGGTTCTATGCTATTTACTGTAAAATATTGAGTCAATTATTGAAAAAGTACTCTGTTGATATATAAAGTACATAGAGTTACTGTTACTATAATTGGAAACAGCACATATCCAATAACTTGATTGATGTTATCAAAAACTAAAAAGTGCAATGAATAGATAAATAACAAAACAGAATGCGAATAAATAAAATGTAATAGAAGCAAATACTTTAATTGACTTCAGAGTATCGTAAATGTTTTTTTGATTTCGTGAACCATAAAGACTAACTGCGATTTCTATTCTTTTTTCGCCTTCAAATCCCAACTTTTCCGAGATTGACAAACATTGTTGCCAAACTTTTTTATTGGGCATTATATCTAAAATATTGTTAGTCTCTTGCCCGAGTTTTTCTTTTAATTCTTCAATTCTATCTGACATTGCGTATTTGTTTGAATTTATTGAAAAGGAAAATTTAATGTGCGCTTAATTTAACAAAATCTACAACTCTGGCAAATCATCAACATCCAGCTGCTTCACTTCTAATCCCCTTAAGTAGGTGAGAGATACTTTCATATCGCTATGTCCCATTACTTGCTGTAGCTTGAGCAGAGAGCCTGTCTTTTCAAAGACACGGATAGCTCCAGTATGACGAAAGCTGTATAGGGTTTGTTTATCGCTCAGAAGTTCAGATTGCCTCTTGAACTTTGACCATATTCCTTTAAAATAACTTGGATTGTGCTCGTACCTGCGCATTGAAAACAGATTTACATTTCTATTTTCTACCGTCTTAAAACGACTGACTATTTCTTCCCTTACCACAGCTGGAACAGGAATTATTCTGTTCCGTTTGGACTTGACCCTTTTACCGTCCAAACTAAGTATCGTAAAGTCTGTATTGAAGTCCGAGAACCTAAGGCAACGTATCTCCCTGTGTGGTCTTAGAAGCATACTGTAGGTCATCAAACAGCAGAGGTGTAGATTATCATTGTACTGCTTAATATCTTTCAATACGGCTGGTATATCATTGATAGGTCTGTGGAGCTCTTGCCCTTGCTTTGGAAGCTTTATTTTACTGAGATTAAGCAACACTCCGTTGGATTCTAATTCGTCCTTTAGGAGGGCTGAGACATTCCTTTTGAAGTTAGCCATACTGGAAGGAGAGGGGGAGTATTCAAATATGAAATCCCTAACAGCATCTACTTTTAGTTCTGCTATAGGTTTGTCAGACAGCTTATTCTTTTGGAGGAACTCTGACCAGAGTTTTTCTATGTACGTAAGGTCTTTCTTGTAGGAAGATGAGTACTCCATAGACAGCTTCCTAGCTAGCGTTTTTTTAGCGATAGAATCTATAGTGGTTATTGTTTTCGTATCGCTATCTAACGGTAACCAGCCATCTCGTATAGCCATTGTGTAAGCGGAGCATAATACTTCTGCTTGTCTACGCCTAATTTCGATTGGATAGGTGTTCGGACTTATGTCGATATCAATAGGTTGTCCATTACTAAATCGGAATCGCCTCTCTTTGTACCAAAAAGAGACTACGTAATCTGTTAGATTTTTTTTAGTTACCTGAGGAACTAAGTCTTGTTTTACCCGCATTGTGTCACTTATTGTGTCACTTTGGAATACAGATAGAACGAAAGATTCAACTAGATCTCTGTAAAACAAATAATTACATTGTAGCTCAGCTGGTTAGAGCGCCGGATTGTGGTTCCGGAGGTCGCGGGTTCGAACCCCGTCTTTCACCCTTTAAAAAAGCCCTGCAGTAATGCGGGGCTTT
>Ga0209532_1001823_pt1 | contig 15902 bp, 16 predicted proteins | sample COG_02_FD_184746 | JGI IMG/M metagenome (GOLD analysis project Ga0209532, IMG submission 184746) | Pelagic Microbial community sample from North Sea - COGITO 998_met_02 (SPAdes) (version 2) | ecosystem: Environmental > Aquatic > Marine > Neritic zone/Coastal water | place: Helgoland, sampling... | reverse complement strand
TGGGAGCAATCAAGTTTAATGAAATCAACTAATATTAAACCTTTTTTAAGTATTGTTGACTAATAGTTAACTAGAAAAAACCTCAACCAATTGATTATTAATTAGTTGAGGTTTAATAAAGTGGAGCAGAGGGGAGTGAAATCGAACTATTTTGTTTGTGACTTAATATTATACAACCACTAATTTTTCTCTAATAAAAATCATGGGTTTTAATTATAAAAACCCAACAATGAAGACTAGCCATCTTAAGAATTCTAAACAAGCATCGAAAAGGTTATCCGTGGTTATTAAATTTTTTTTTATATTGTAGGTTATATTTTAAAGCTAAATTTCAACTACCTCCTATGATAAAACAAAACCCATTTTGTGTTTTAGGTATTTCGCCTACCGCCACTGAGCGAGAAATTCAAAAACAAGTAACCAAGACCACAAGGTATGCTGAGGTTGGAAAACAAATTTCATTCGATACTGATTTTTCGTTTACAGGTAGTTTAAAAAGAGATAAAGAATCAATTTCTATTGCCTCTAGCGCTATTGAACAACCCCTCAATAGGTTATTGCATTCATTATTTTGGTTTTGGAATGCAAATCATATAGATGCAGCTGCTTTTGATAACTTATCAAAAAATCATACAGACAAGGCAACAGAAATTTGGGAGAAAGTAGTAAAAGATGGTGATGTATCCACAAAGAATTTATCTTGTTTATTTAATTTAAAATCATTGTATGTTGCTCAGAGTCTTAAAGATAATTCTATAGATAGTAAATTATTTATAAAAGGTGTTTTATTAGCAGGAAAATTTTTCAATCATTCAGAATTAGACTGCTATACTAAACAGGTTGTTGGTGAACATGTAAATGTGAGCAGTCAAGAACTTGAGATAAAATACATAACGAGTATTTACAGTATAGTAAAACCTTTTTTAAAGAAAAAGAGTGGAATCACAACAGAAGATTTTTTGTCTAGTTTTGCTACATTCTCAAAAAAATCAAGAGAACATATCTCTGCGAAATTCACTGGAGATCCAATTAAAAAAATAGAAGACCAAATTAATACAACCTCAGAACTCAGAGAACAAAACCCAATAGAGGCACTTTCATTTGGAGAAACATTATATAAAAACACAAAATCACAGCTTGAATCATTATCAAAGATATTAGGTAAGGAAGATTTAAAATATCAAATGCTTGCTAACAAACTGGCCAATGAGATTTTACAATGTGGTATTGACTATTTTAATAAACTCAGAGAAGAGGAACAAGCAGAAGATGAGGATGGAAAAAAAGTTTTAAAATTATGCAAGATCGCCAAAAAAATGGTTGCTGGCTTTGAAAGTCAAACAAGTGCAAGGATAGATGAAAACTACCAAATTATTAGTGATTGGGTAAATGATAGTTCAAGAGAACTTATTGCTGCGTTTAACAAAGCAATGGAAGTTTTTGAAAGTTGGGATACTGCAGACATTAAGGACACAAGTAATATTAGATTTAATTATGCAGGTGATTATCATCGAGTAGCAAATGAAAACAAAAATAAACCTAGTTTAATATATCCTGCAGAAGAATTAGTAAAAATATCTAAAAAATATTTACCTAAACTGAGAAAAGAACTCAAAAATGAAGAACTTTTAACATTCTACAATCAAATTGTTCAATTAGTAATTGCTATGGCAATAAAACATGCGAATAATCATGAGACTAGAAAGGATGATATAGAATGTTGTTATTTATTTCATAATACTAGAAACTTTCCAATGTCTTCAGAAACAAAAAAAAGACATCGTGAAAACCATGATGTAATATTTGACAACACAATCCATCGTTCGGTTCATCATGTGTTTTTGAAAAGAAGAGAGAAAGTAGTGATGAAATTATATAATGAACACAAGGGCAAAAAACCACCTAATTTTAATTACCAGGCCGCATTGGTATCACGTTTTAAAGCGGAAATGAAACAAAAAAATTATGGCCGTCCTATTAAGTTTAACACGCGGCTAGGAAGTCCTGATATAACTCAATCATCCTCTAATAGCGGTTGCTATATCGCCACAATGGTATATGGTGATTATGAACACCCCCAAGTTCTGGTTCTAAGAGAGTTTAGAGACAACTTTTTAGCACAATTTTTATTAGGAAGATTATTCATTCGTTTTTACTACAAATTTTCACCAGGTTGGGTAAAATCTTTGGAACATAATAAAATGATTAATAAATCAATTAAAAAAGCACTCAATGCTTTTATTAAAATTTATAAAAAATAATTTATAAATATGGGAATATTCGATTTTTTTAAAAGTAAAGACACAGATTCATTCACAAATGATGGGATTAACAAAACTTACTACCCAAAATTTAACAGTGGAATAGTTCTTCGAGAAAAATTTGTTAAAAAAGAGGGAATCCTTGACGGAAGTTATTATGAATATCATATGTGGGGTGGTGTAAAACAATTTGGTGATTATAAAAACGGTAAGAAAGAAGGTACTTGGTGTTATAATGTATCTGAACATCCCGATAATAAAAACTCATCTTCATATAAACAAGATAATAAAGCTGTTGGCCTTGATGACTTTAAACCAACTAGATATATGGTCAGCTATAAAAATGGTGTTATCGATGGAAAATTTGAAAGATATTTAATGCTTAAGGAGGGAAAAAGTATTAATGACCCGTCTTATAGTGTGATTTTGGTAGAGGAGGGGTATTGTGTTAATGGGTTAAAAGAGGGTGAGTGGAGTTTTTTCGTTCCTGAAATTAAAAATATAACCAAAAAATTAGATGTAACACCAACCTTTCAATTAGATATAAAAAATGAAGTATTTATTGACTATACTAAAAAGTTTAAATTAAATTATCTAGATGGTGTTTTAATTGATAAAATTGACAATATTAAAGAAGAGATACACCCATTTTTAAATTCTAAAACTCCAAATATTCAATTAAAAACTATTCCTGATCATATATTTTCTATTCGAAAATCAATTAGCGATAGAAATCATAAAATATCATTTATCAATAGATATTCAAGATCAAATTAAAAATATTAAACTCATGAAAAATAAATTAATTCTATTTTCTCTATTACTTATGTCATTCTATATGAATTCACAAAATGATTCAATTTTTGTTAGTGAAGATAAATTTGAAGAACATATTCAACTTTTAACTAATAGGTTAACTAACGATTTTAATAAAAAAATAAATGACCTACAATCAAATAACTCCCTTTTAAGAGAAGTTTTGTTAGATTCTTTAAATATTCAAAATCGAAGATTTATTTATGTAGATAGTTTAATAAATGATAATAATAATGCTTTAAAAGAAATTGTCATTTTAGGCATGAAATCTTTGAAAGATAGCATGGTTTCTGCAAAAGTTCAATCAGACAATCAAATTAGAACACTAGAGGAATCTATAAATGAGAAGATTAAAGAAATCGTATCAAATCAATTACAGTTAAAAGATAATTTAGGAATTGTAAATAATAAAACTACAACTAATTTTGAAAATCTTAATACAACCATAAGCTCCAAATCAAACTGGGGCTATTTATTAATTTTTGGAGGTATTCTTTTTGCATTGTGTTTATTTTATTTTTTAAGAAAAAAGGTTTCACATACTACAAATAAGTTAGAGGATACTTCAAGTAAGCTAGAATCAGAACAATTAAAACTTGACCAAAAGTTAATTGAACTTTATGAATCTCAATTGGTAAAACAAAAACAGGAAAACACATCTACATCAAAAAAAGATGAAGATATCGACCACTCATTAGCGTTAAAAGTTGGAGATGAAATTATTAGAATGCGTAAGAATCTTAGCAGTATGCCTGAGGGTACCAAAGGCCTCAAACAACTTTCTAAAGCATTACAACGAATACAGGATACTTTTAAAGTTAATGGCTATGAAATGATTGAGATGCTAAATAAGCCCTATAACGAAGGAATGAAAGTAGTCGCTAATTTTGTGCCAGATGAAAACCTAGAGGAAGGGCAACAAATTATTACAAGAATTATAAAACCACAAATAAACTTTAAAGGGGTTATGGTACAATCTGCTCAAATAGAAGTAAGTATAGGCGAATAAAAAAATAAAATTATGGCAAGAACAAAAATAGATTACGGAATAGATTTAGGGACAACGAACTCTGCAATTGTTAGGATGGAAAGTGGAGAACCAAAAATTAAAAAGACAGATACCTTAAAAGATACTATGCCATCCTGTGTTTATTTTAATAAAAAGAAATCTATTTCTATTGGAGACTCAGCATACAATAGCTATAAGAGAGATAAATTAGGAGCTATGCGTTCCTTTAAGGCAGGTTCTTCAAATGCGTTTATAGAATTTAAAAGAACTATGGGAACAGATAAAAGTTACCCAAGTTCATTTATGGAAAAAGAGTATACATCTGAACAACTCTCTTCCGAAATATTAAAAACATTAAAATCATTTATTACGGATGATGATATTTCTAGTGCTATAATAACTGTTCCTGCAAAATTTAACACAACCCAAATTGATGCAACTCAAAAAGCAGCAGAATTGGCAGGGTTTTCTCATGTTGAATTGCTTCAAGAGCCAATTGCAGCGTCTATGGCTTATGGTTTAGATGCTGGGAAAACCGACGGTTTTTGGCTTGTTTTTGACTTTGGAGGGGGAACATTTGACTCCGCTCTTATTAAGGTTGAAGAAGGCATTATGAAAGTTGTAGACACTGAGGGAGATAATCATCTTGGAGGTAAAGATATTGATTATGCTGTAGTGGATAGTATAATAATTCCATATCTCAAAAAAGAATACTCAATAGATAGTATTTTGGAAGATGAAGTGAAAAAAAATATTCTAAGGGATGCTATGAAATTTTTTGGAGAACAGGCAAAAATTCAATTATCTTTTAATGAGACCTTTGATATTTTAACAGATATTGGAGAAGTTCCGGGAACTGATGATGATGGTGAGGAGTTTGAATTAGACTTCACAATAACTAGAGAAGATTTTAAAAATGCTGTAGCACCTATTTTTCAACAGGCAATTGATACCTGTAAAGAGTTAATTAAAAGAAATAATTTAAAGGGTTCAGATTTATCTACGATTTTATTAGTTGGTGGCCCTACATATTCCCCTTTATTGCGTGCAATGTTAAAAGATCAGTTATCTAATAATGTAAATACAAATATTGATCCAATGACGGCAGTAGCAGCAGGCGCTGCTTTGTATGCCTCAACAAGAAAAATACCAAGTGAATTCCAGAATAGAGATTTAGCTAAAATTCAATTAGATTTAAATTATGAAGCTACTACTGTAGAGCCCGAAGAGTTTGTTACAATTCGTGTTTTAAGAGAGGAAACAACAGGAGAAGTTCCTGAATCATTACTTGTAGAGCTCGTTAGAGCTGACAAGGGTTGGTCTAGTGGTAAAGTTCAAATTGAAGGTGATGCAGAGTTAATTGAGGTTATACTTGAGTCTAATAAGGCCAATAGTTTTAATATCATAACATATGATGCGAAAGGGACTACATATGAATGTGAACCCAAAGAAATAACAATTATTCAAGGCTCAAAAATTGGAAATGCAACTCTTCCAATGAATATTGGTATTGAAGTAAAGGACAATACCACAGGGTTAATTAGATTTAAAACGGTAAATGGATTAGAAAAAAACACCACCCTCCCTGCGGTCGGAAAAACTCATGCTTTAAAAACGCAAAAGCAAATTAGACCTGGGGTTAAAGACGATTTTATTAAAATACCTCTTTATGAGGGAGATACTGGAGCAGATGGAACAAAAGCAATCAATAATGAACACATAAAAGATGTAATTATTTCAGGTGAAGATTTACCCAAACTATTACCAGCTGGTTCTGAAGTTGAGTTAACTATTAATGTAGATGCTTCAAGAAGAAATAAGTTTGAAGTATTTTTTCCTTATTTAGATGAAACCATAGAATTAACTGTTGAGACTACAACAAAAACCAGTATTTCGGCTGAAAAATTAGAGAATGAAATCTCTAAAGCATCAAATTTACTCAATATTCTTAAAGAGGGAACTAATGCAATAAACTCATCAGAAATTTTAAATTCAGAAAACGATTTAAATAATTTACAGGTAATGTTAGACAACGGAAGAGAGGATGATGATAATAGAAATAAAATTCTAGATAAACTTCGTAAGGTGTTAAAAAATATTGATTTAATTGAACAATCGGCAGAATGGCCAAGTGTTGAGGAAGAGCTTACAGATGTTATGGAAAGACTTGAAGAACTCAATCAGCAATTTGGAAATGAAAAAACAGAACAAATTGTAAAGCAATTAAAGAAACAAGTGTCTGCTATGTTAGTCGAAAAAAATGTTCAAGTTTCTAAAGAACTTATAGAGAATATTAGAACATTAAACTTCAGACTGATAGACGAAGGTGCGGGTGTTGCACTTGAGATAAATCTAATTAAAGGTTTTGACGACGAGTTTGATATTCATGATTGGTCTAATATAAATCAAGCAAGAACACTTATAAATCAAGCAAAAGAGATTATTTCTGTTAACCCAACAAAGGCAACATTAAGGCCTATAGTTATTAAGCTTTATGATTTACTTCCTGATATCAATAATAATAGTCCTTTATCAGAAGATGACGATTCTGTCCTAACAAATTAGATTTTTAATGATCTTAAAAAGAGGAGAAATAATAAATAATACCTACACCGTAAAGTTTTTTATCGGTCAAGGGGCATTTGGTGAAGTATATAGGGTAGAACATAAGTTCTTAGGGTTGCAGGTTTTGAAAGTTTTAAAAGCAGAATATGTTCTAAGTTCAGATTTAGATACATTAATTAAAGAGGCCCTAATATTATCAAAATTAACCCATGAAAATATTGTTAGAGTATTTGAAACTAACAATTTTAAAAAAGAAGATAAATTATTTTATTTTTTAGCCATGGAGTTCGTTTCTGGTGAATCTTTGTCAGATTTGCTAAAAAGAGAAATAACACTCCCCTTTAAAAAAGCAATTAAGATACAAACAGATTTTCTTAAAGGATTAGCAAAAGCACATTCTAGCTCAATAATTCACAGAGACATTAATCCTGATAATATATTACTTTCTTATGATAATACTGAGTTAAAAGGATTGTTGTCTGATTTTGGATTGGCTCAAAAAGTAACTAACTTAGAAAAAATATCTAATGCAGCCGGAAGGTATCTTTATTTTGCACCTGAATGCTTTTCAGATATATATTTACCTACAAGTGATGTGTTTTCAGCAGGTATAGTATTCTACAGAATGTTAACTGGAAAATCACCTTGGGAATTAGAGCTAACAAACTTTAATGATTTTAGTGAGGTCACAAAAAGTATAATAATTTCAAGAAGAAAAAAACCCCTAGCTCCCTCGTTTTTTAATAATGAGATATCCAAAGATATAGACAAAGTAGTACTTACATCATTAGAGTTAAATATTGAAAATAGATATAAAAGTGGTACTGATTTTTTAGCAGCAATTAATAAAGTAATTTGATTAAAATATTTAATTATGGAAAATTTAGAATTTAAAAAAATACTATTTAAAACAGCATTTTGTGTAATGGCTTGTGATGGTCATATAGACGACTTGGAGATTGAAGAAATGAGAAAAATCGATACAAATACCTCTTATTTTAAAAATGTAGATTTAAGTGATGAGCTTAATGAATTAATTGAAGAAATTAAGACTAAGGGTAAAACAATAGTTTTAGATCTTTTTCAAACACTTAGAACCACTAAGTTAACAATTGTGCAGGAATTACTAATTATTGAAGTAGCTTTTAGAATTATTAATGCAGATAATAAAGTTGATGAAAATGAAATAAAGTTTTTCAATCTTCTAAGGTCTAAGTTAGAGGTAGAAAATGAAATATTAAGAGAAAGGTTTGGTAAAATACCATACCTCTCAAATATGAATTATGATAAGATTAAAGTTGATTCAGATGATTCACAAAAAAACTTTGTACGAGATGTTACGTTACCTGAACTTGTAGCGATAAGGAGTATAGATTTAAAAGATTCTAAATAATTATATTTTGAAAATTCATAAAGATCTTGTTTTATCATTTGCCTTTGAAGACTTAAAATTTAATTTTTATAAGTTAAAAACAATTAGAGGAACCAATATTTTTTTTGATAATGAAAAAAATTTCTATGCATCATGGGATGACTTGTGGCATGTTTTAAATCATATTTCCTCTGATCAAAATTATCATTGGACTCTTATTCAGCCTGAGTTCATAGCGAAAGATTATAGACGTTTAATATTAGGCTATTTAAATAAACACAAATCCGAGGTTGGTCTTGAGAGCTACGGAGTTTTTAATGAGTTCTGGTCAAAATGGGAAACACTATTATTTGAAGACGGATCTACGGTTGAACTAGATATAAGTTGCTTAAGTAATAAAATAATTAAAGTGATATCAATAGATTATAATCAACTGATAGTAACCTCAAACCTTAAGGAGGTGTTAGTGAAGTTTTTTAACCCTAATAATTCTGATTATTACATTGTAAATCTCAGTTCTGGTAAAAAAATAGCGTTAGGTTTAAGCAACAAATTATCTGAACAAGATGTACTACCAGGAGATTTATTAAAATTGTATAACGTATAAACATTAAAATATTTTCATGGAACAATTAATCTTTTGGGGGAAATTTTTAGGTTCAATAATTCTTATCATAGCAGTACTTTTGATTTTGGGTCATTTTTATATCGAAATAAAAGTTTATGGTGTCGCCCGAACTTGGGAAAGATTTAAAATTGAGTTTAAGGCGAGAATTGATGGTTCTAAAAGAAAAGAGAGAATAGAAAGGGAGAAAAGGGAATATATTTACAAACAGGAGGAAGCAGTTCAGCGAAAGATAGAAGAAGAAAAAAAGAAAGCCCATCAACAGATGATTGAGGATGCAGGTGGTTGGGTGAAGTATAGCGAGCTATTAAAAAATGAATATGAAAAAGAAAAAGCTGAATTATCTATTGAAAAAAAGATAAAATGTGATGATGGTGGTATTAGAATTTATGAAGAAAATATGAGGGGTGTTATTTCTGATAGCGATTCAGATTTGTCATTTCTCATCTACAAAGCTAGCGCTAAAGTAAATCTTGTAATTGATCGTGAAAAGTGGTTTTCTAAAGAAGGAAAAATGTTAAGTCGTGACGAAATTATATTTCATAATAATTTCAAGCGTCAACTTAATGAAAAGTTTAAAAAAAAATATAAAGAAATTATAGAAGAAGAAGAGAGTCAGAATAGAAGGGTACGCATTACAAGTACTAAGCATAATTATCATTTTCATAAAAAAGACCTTATATGTATAAATGGTATTCTATTTTACTCTAACATAACTCCTTTTTCAGGTGAGATTAAGTTTAAAAAAAATTCTGATTATACTATTATAAATGAGGGTTATATATTAAATTCTAAGAAAGAAAAAAAATCTCTAAATGAAATTAAACTAGATTTTTTCACTGTTAAAAATTTTGACTCAGCAGTCATACAAAAATTCAATGAATGTTTTATCATACGATTAGATTATAGCAAATCACCACCTACTCTTGATTCTTATTTTGATAAAATTAAGGGCTTCTATAACTTTTTTGATAAAATTCAAGATGACCTAGAATAATTAATAATGTAATTTAAAAAATAATGGGGCTATTTAATCGCATTTTAGAAAGGAATAAAACTTATTACAAAAGTGGTGAATTATTGAGATAACTTAAATAAATAATATGGGAATATTTGATTTTATTAAAAAAAGCGGGTCGCTCACTAGAGATAGACATTATGAAAATACTTCTCTTGGCAATATTATTAGGTTTCTCAATTAAAGATTTTAAAAATGAATAAAAAAGTATTTAAATTATCAATTATTGACAACAAACTACCTTTATTTATATGTTTTTGTTTTCTTGCAGGTACAATAATTAGTTTCTATCTAAGTATTATTATCTCTACTTATTTTTACTTATTAGCAGTTCCTCTCCTTTTAATAACTCTGTATTTAATTAAATTAACTATAGCTGCAGTTAAAAATGAATATAAACGTTTAATTAAAAAAGAAAAACACTTTAATGATGGTCGACATTTAGAGTACTTTGAGGATAAAAAAAGGCAAGCCAAATTTGAATTACATATTATAAATGGTGAAAGACATGGCTCGTACAAATCCTATTTCATAAATGGACAAATAGAAGTAGACTGCAACTACATAAATGGAGAATTAGATGGTATTTATAAATCCTATTTCATAAATGGCCAAATAAAAAAAGATTGTAATTATATTAATGGGAAGAGACATGGATTGTACAAATTCTATTATGATAACGGAAATTTAAAGAATCAGCTCCATTATAATAATGATACCTTGGATGAAGATGAAAGATTTCACTCTTTTTATGACAATAAAGCTAAATACAGGGAAGGAAATTTCGGCGAAAATGGATTAGTTAAAGAATATTTTAAAAATGGAAATTTAAAGTTCTTAAAAGACAAAAATAAATATACTTTTTATGATGAAGATAATAACTTGAAATGTGAGACTCATATTGAAGATTCTAACTCTTTTTTCGGAAAATGGAAAAACTATAGAGAATATGGCACTATTGAATATGAACTAGATTTTGACGATTCTAATTCGGATAAAGTAACTAATAAAGTTGTTAAAACTATTTTCACAAAAGGAGGTGAATTCTTTTCTAAAAATGTGGTCACTTATAATAAAATTAAAATGGCTGAAGTTAATTTTTTTAATTCTTATGCTGGAAAACGAATGGAAGAATCAGTTTATAAGTGGGATACAGGAATGAGAGGACCTCCTGGGGTAGCCTATTGTTCAGTAAATTTAAAGCCAATAAGCTCAATTGAAGATATTATAAAGTTGACCCCTATTAAAGATTTTAAAAATGAATAAAAAAGCACTTAAAGTAACCCTTTTAAACTATTTTACTTGGCCAGATAAGGAAATGTTTTTTATTTTTTCAGTAACAATAATATCTTTTATATTAAGTTTTTATGGTTCTAATTATTTCTATTTTTTATCAATTCCAGTACTACTTTTTGATTTACAAGTTTTAAGGTTATCAATTAAACATGCATACAATGATTATTTAAGGTACTGTAAAAATGAAGATTATATGAGTAATGGAACACATACTATAAAAAAAGAAAATGGTAAATACATTGTAAACTTAGTTAATGGAAAAAGACATGGATCATTTATTGAGTATTATAGAAATGGCCAAATAAAAAAAGATTGTAATTATATTAATGGGAAGAGACATGGGTTTTACAAAACCTATTATGATAACGGAAATTTAAAGAATCAGCTCCATTATAATAATGATACCTTGGATGAAGATGAAAGATTTCACTCTTTTTATGACAATAAAGCTAAATACAGGGAAGGAAATTTCGGCGAAAATGGATTAGTTAAAGAATATTTTAAAAATGGAGGTTTAAAGTTCTTAAAAGATAAAAACAAATACACTTTTTATAATGAAGATAATAACTTAAAATGTGAGATTTATATTACAGGTTATTATAATTATATAGGTATATGGAAAAATTATAGAGAAGATGGCACTATTGAATATGAATTAGACTTTGATGATCCAACTTCAGATGTAAAAAACAATATGGTTTCTAAAACTATTTTTACAAAAGGAGGTGAATTATTTTCTAAAAATCCTGTTTCATATAAAGATATTAGTGGAAGTCACCTGCTTTATTGTTCTGAAGATTCAGATTCAAGAAGAGAGGGAGGGTTATTTAATCAACCACCTCGTTTTAAAGGACCTCCTGGTCCAAATGGCAGTTTTACTATAGACTTAAATCCAATAAGCTCAATTGAAGATATTATTAAATTTTTATAACCAATGAAAATCATAAATCATATTAGAAATATCTACAATAATCAAAAATTATTAAATGAAAATCCTATATTTAAAATACTAGTATTTACTCCTGCGTCAATAATATCTTCCATTCTCATCATACCCTGCATTATAGTTTGTCTTCCTTTTTCCTTATTCAACTTAAGAACACAAAAAGCAGCTACAAGATTTTTTCTTTATATCCAACAATCAATTTCTTTAGGAGGTTTGTATGTAATAGAAGAACTTTTGTTTAAAAATTTTCAATATTATGATATTATTTTGGGTAGTGTATTTGCCTTTTTTGGCTTCTATAGATCCATTAAGAAAATGGTTAATGAAACATTAGATAAAACCTTTATTTAACTGCCTCTTATGATAAATCAAAACCCATTTTGTATTTTAGGTATTTCGCATACTACCTTTGAAGGACGAAGATCATTTATTAGTTTTTACTACAAATTTTAGAGGGTTGGATAAGATTATTAAAATATAATAAAATGATTAATAAATTTATTGAAAAAACACTTATTATTAAATATTTTCAATCATGAATAAAACAAAACTTATTGATGCCTATAATAAAGCTAGGGAAGTATTTGACAGCTTTGATAGTTGGAAGGGAAGTGGTATGCAGGGACCTCCAGGTGCCTCGGATTGGGGTCGTCCAGATTTAATAAAAGAAGGTAATGAACTCTTAAAAATAATGCGAGGGTCACTTAAAAAACCTAAATTTACAGAGAAAGAATTTTTGTCTTTTAGTGACCGAATTGCTAGACTAGTTACAAATATGGCAATTAAACATGCAAATTATTACCAACATAATGGAAAAGACATGTATGAGTGTAGAGACTTACTAAAAAGTATTCTAAATATTGAAATGACTTCAAAAACAAACTCCCATCTAAAAAAAAATTTGGCTAAAATAACACGTAATGTAGAAATTAATGGTGGTAATGTAGAGGAAGCTAGATTTAAAAGTTTACAAAATTCGTCTGGAGTAGGAAATAATAATAGTGGCTGTTACATAGCCACAATGGTTTACGGAGATTATGAACACCCACAAGTTTTAGTTTTAAGAGAGTTTAGAGACAACTTTTTAGCACAATTTTTATTAGGAAGATCATTCATTCGTTTTTACTACAAATTTTCACCAGGTTGGGTAAAATCTTTGGAACATAATAAAATGATTAATAAATCAATTAAGAAAGCACTTAATGCTTTTATTAAAATTTATAAATTTTAAAATTTAAAAAGAGCTAATTTTATAATGTTCAGCAATATTTATTCCTCAGATACAATTAATAAATTACTATCAATTAAGAAAGATGTTGGAACTAATATTAATTTTCATAAAAAAGCACACAAAATACTCCCAGAATTAGGTTCAATTAAGTTTATATCTAAAGTGTTTGAACAAAATTTGAAACATCATAGTTTTTTAAATAAACAATGGACATCCTGCGAAATCCCCCAATTAACTGTCTATGAAGATGATGAGATTACTATCAGGTACCATTTCTTTTTACCAGTTAATAATTTAAATAACGATAATGCTGCTTATTTAATTCATCATCACGGTGATAATATTTTAAGCTCTCATATATTTCATGGCCCGGGTTACCAAACTATTGAATTTCAAAAAGAAATTTTAAATTTTAGTGATAAATCATATATGTTAAAAATAAGTAAAGATTTTTTTCATGCTAATGGTGATACTTATTTACTTAAAGATTATACACCTCATTTGGTTTTCAATGTATCAAAACCGACAGCATCAATTGCTCTGTGGTCTAATTTAAATTTAAACACCAACGAAAAGTTAAGATTAAATTATACATTAGAAAAAGGTAAATTTTATGGTTTTACAGATTCTCAATTCATAACAGAAGTAGAGAAAGATTTAAGATTTGAATATAATTCTGAAAAACATATTCAAGCTATTTGTTATTTCATGCAAAAACTAGGTTACAAAAATAATTTTTTCATTAATGACTTATTGCAGGTGGGTAAATTGAATTTATTTTGGGATAAATGGCTAACAAAACTTAAAAACGACGACCAAATTAAATTACCTTATTTTGAGAATTCAATAAACACTTTAGGTAAAGATATTAGTTTAGAAGCTATTAGAAATTTTTTGTAATTTAGATATCAGACCAAAAAAATTAAACAAAAACAAGTTTTTTTAAACTAATGATTTTTATGGTATACTCTTATTTTGTGTTTATCTTCTATTTAGCTCAGGAAATAGCTAAATTAAAAATCTCTTTTAAATGATTAATATTAAAATTATCATCATTAGTGATTGAGTTAGAAATGACTATTTCAACCTCTTTAACTTTTGACTCTTTTATGAATTTCATGTTTTTAAAAACAGATTTTGGATTTAAATTATTAGCTTCATTAAGGTTTATTTTTTTAAAAGATTTAAACAACCTCGCGCGTATGATAAAGTGTACATATAAGGGATTTTGACTTTGTTTTAAATCAACACTATTTATATTTTTGAAAGGAATTATCCATTCCCAAGTTCTTCTTACACTTGGATCATTAGGGCATAAATCACCGTAGACTTTAATATTATCATTGTTAAATGATAAACTAAATATCATATTACTATGTTTGTGCTTTTGTATTAAATTAATAATCCATTCTTGTGCACTTTTTTTATTATAAATAGACATTTTATTATTATTCAAGTTGTATTTATACAAGCAATGTTAAATTCAACTAAAGATAATTAAATTTTTTATATTTAAATAATTATAAAATTAAAGCGTACCAATCCAAAGAAGGATTTCAAAACGAAAAAGTATTTTAAATATAAAATAAAAGAGATTGAAAGGCAAAGAAGAGAGTTTAAAGATTTACTCATAAATAATTATTTAAAATAATAATAAATTTACTAGCAATACTCTTTCAAATACGTGTCATAGACATCAATATAAAATTGCATTGATTTTGTACCTATTGTAGATTTATGTTTGATACAAATATCTTTTGCCCATTTAAATCTGTTTAGACTTTCATTTGCAGGTCCCCTTTGTAAATTAAATTTTTCTTTTAATTGTATACACTCTATTTTTATTAGTTTTTTTAAATTACCTAATTCTAGAATTTGAATATAGGGTAAGAGTGTAATCATTGAATTTAAATTATTTTCATTTAGTTTTGTAATCATTTCTTTTCGATTACTTTTAAAAATACTCAAAAAACTAAAAGGGGCTTTGTCTTTATTAATCTCATTTTCTAAGTTAAACTTTGTTGTATATTTTTTAAAAATTGAAAATCTTTCTTTTTTTAAATTCTTGACAAATTGATTGTATGTTGCTGGAGAGGTCCTTTGAGTAGTATGGCTAATTAGATGAATTATAGCATGAGCTGAGTCTAAATTCCTATCAATCATAGCTATTAAATCCTCCACACTCTCTTTACCGTTAATTATTTCTGTTTTACCCATGTATTTATTTTTATTTATTATTTGTCAATGGTTATTAATAAAATCCAGATGGTTATGAAATTAGATTTGCTAACATAAATACTTCCAAAGTAAAGATATTAAATAATTCTTATAATTTTAAATGGTTGATGTAATCAATCAGAATACCTATCAAGTTCAATGGAGTATTGACAGAGATAAAAGATTTTTAAGTATTTTGGTAAACTATAACTCACAAAATAATTACTTAAATTACTACAAATATTTTGTAATTCATTTAGGTTATGTGCCTTGAGACCATAGGATTGAAGTCACACTATTTTAATAAAGATTTAGCTATTATAACACAAAATTATCTTCAAGAATAAAAAGTTATTTCCAAGAATAATATTTGGAGCCAAAGGGAGTAAAGTCGAACTATTTTAGGGAGGATTTGAATTTAACCTCCACTACTTATACGCCTTTGCATATAATCAATTAGAGACTTTTCGGACATTTTGATTCAATTAATTGTGTATGGCTTAGACTAAGGCAATTTATTCTTATATATAAAATAACCAAATTCAT
>Ga0209532_1001819_pt1 | contig 15919 bp, 14 predicted proteins | sample COG_02_FD_184746 | JGI IMG/M metagenome (GOLD analysis project Ga0209532, IMG submission 184746) | Pelagic Microbial community sample from North Sea - COGITO 998_met_02 (SPAdes) (version 2) | ecosystem: Environmental > Aquatic > Marine > Neritic zone/Coastal water | place: Helgoland, sampling... | reverse complement strand
TTTGCATACAAATGTGACGCCTACTATAACAAAGAAAGTGAACGAGGTATTGTCTACAATGACGCAACCTTAGCCATAGATTGGCACCTAAGTAGTAATGCTATGATTATTTCAAAAAAAGATCTTCAATTACCTACATTTTTGGAAATTACAAAATGAAAAAAATACTAGTCACAGGATCAAATGGGCAATTGGGGCAGTGTTTGCAGCAGCTGCTGCTCAGCACCACTGATATTTCATGCTATTTTGCAACTAGAGAAGATCTAGACATTACAAATAATGAGGGGGTTCAACGTTTTTTTGGTGGACACAACTTTGATTATTGTATTAATACAGCAGCTTACACCAATGTAGAAAAAGCAGAGAGTGAACAAAAAGAGGCTTTTTTAATAAACGCAGAAGCAGCACATAACCTTGCAAATGTATGTAAAAAGCACAATGTGGTATTGCTGCACATATCTACAGATTATGTGTTTGATGGCACAAAGAAAACGCCATATTTAGAAGAGGATCCAACAAATCCTGTAAATGTATATGGAGCCTCAAAATTAAAAGGGGAACAATACATAAGCACTTCTTGCAGCAAGCACTTTATTATACGCACCTCTTGGCTTTATAGCCAGCACGGGAATAATTTTTTAAACTCCATGCTTGAATTTGCTAGACAAAAAAAGGCATTAACCATTACAACACAACAAAAAGGAACCCCTACCAATGCAAATGATTTAGCACAGGTGTTGGTAAGTATCATAAAAACAGGAAATGCCCGTTATGGTGTATACCATTTCAGTAATCAAGGAGAAGCCACTTGGTATGATTTTGCTAAGGCTATTTTTAAGGCAACTGGAGAAATAGATGCCGTAAACCTTGCAAAAACCGAGCATTACGCTACTTTTGCTAAAAGACCTAGTTATAGCATACTGGATTGCACTAAAATAATAAAGATCTTAGGAGTTCAAACAAGCAATTGGAAAACTAGTTTAAGAGCATTAATTAAAGAAAATTAAACATATATGAATTCGCAACAACAACCTCATCAAACGGAAGAAATAGACTTAGGGTATTTTTTCAAACAGATTTCAAACTTTTTTAAAGGTATTGTAAAACTAGGTTTTATGATACTTACCTTCTTCAAGAAACAAATTATTTGGATAGCATTACTAATTATAGCGGGTGGTGTTCTTGGGTATTTTATGGAAAAAAATAGCAGCCCAATGTATCAAAACAAAGTGGTTCTTATCCCTAATTTTGAAAGTGCAGATTATTTGTATAATAAAGTTGATGAAATCAATTTTAAGATAAAACAAAAAGATTCTGCTTTTATAAAACAATTTACAGGAGGAAACTGGAGGCGATTATTAACAATTAAAATAGAACCAGTACCAGACATCTATAATTTTATTACAGAGTCTCGAGAACGAATTGATGTGTTTAGGATTATGTTTGAAAATCAAGAACTTTCTGAATTTGTAGAAGATGTAATTACAAGCAGACAATACAAATACCATAAGCTTAACTTTTTCATTGGTGGTGATGATGGAAGTGATGTTGTTATAAAAAAAATAATAGCTTTCTTAAATGACAATGAGCACTATAAAAAATACCAAGAAGTAGGACAGCAGAATACTGCTTTACGCATTAACGAAGCTAATAAGATGATAAAGCAGATTGATGATATATTAACCGCTTTTGCACTAATTCCTGAGTCTGGCAGTAATATTAATCGGCCCCTGAAAAACGAAAACAGTGCTATGTATGACATTGCTGAATATAAGCAAGTTCTACTCTTAGATAAGTTGAAACTAGAAATGAAACAAAAAGACGAGACAGAGATTATAAAAATGGTAAGTGCAGAATATAATATTATAGATAATGGCTTTTTCTCTTTTAGTAAAAAGATAAAATATCCTATTTATTTAGTGTTACTATTTTCACTTGTTTTCTTTATTCCATATTCATTGAAGTCTTTAAGAGCTTTTTCAAGAACTTAATTTTTAAAGAAAGTACTTAATACTACATTAACAATAACACCTATTAAATGTTAGATTTAAATCATAAAGCCATATTAATTACGGGCGGAACCGGATCATTTGGTAAGAAGTTTACAGAACTTATTCTATCTAGATACCCTAAAGTTAAGCGTCTTGTAATCTTGTCAAGAGATGAGCAAAAACATTACCAGATGGCTCTCGATTACCCTGAAAGCAAATACCCAATGATACGTTATTTTGTTGGAGATGTGCGGGACAAAGAGCGCTTAATGAGTGCTTTTGAAGGTGTTGACATTGTAATTCATGCAGCAGCAATGAAACATGTGCATATTGCTGAATACAACCCTATGGAATGTATTAAAACAAATATTTTAGGAGCAGAAAATGTAATTACTGCTGCTATTGCAAGTGGTGTTAGCAACGTTGTGGCCTTGTCTACAGATAAAGCGGCTGCACCTATAAATTTATATGGCGCTACCAAATTGGCATCAGATAAGCTTTTTGTAGCTGCAAACAATATTAGAGGAGGTCGTGATCTTAAATTTTCAATAGTTCGCTACGGAAATGTTATGGGGTCTAATGGATCTGTTATGCCATTTTTCATGGAGAAAAAAGCAGAAGGTGTTCTTCCAATTACCGATGATAGAATGACGCGTTTTAATATTAGTCTAGAAGATGGTTGCGAAATGGTTTTTAACGCTATCGATAGTGCTTGGGGAGGCGAAATTTTTGTGCCAAAAATACCTTCTTATAAAATAACAGATGTTGCACATGCTATAGCTCCAGAATGTAAGCAAGTAGTTGTAGGAATTAGACCTGGTGAAAAACTTCACGAAGAAATGATAACAGCTTCAGACTCTTTTAACACATGGGATCTTGGAAAATACTATGCTATTTTACCTCAAAAAACGATGTTTAACCTTGATGAATTTGCGGCTCATTTTAATGCAAAACGAGTCCCTGAAGGATTTAACTATAACTCTGCAACAAATGATGAATGGGAAACCATTGAATCATTAAGAGCACAAATTAAGGAACACGTAGACCCTAATTTCACATTATAATGAAAGCAATACCATACGGAAGACAACATATTGAGCAAGATGATATTGACGCAGTTATCGAAACCTTAACTGCAGACTTTTTAACACAAGGTCCAAAAGTCAAAGAATTTGAAGATAAATTTGCAGCTTATGTAGGTTCAAAGTATGCGGTTGCTGTAAGTAACGCTACTGCAGGATTACATATAGCAGTGTTGTCTATGGGTTTGCAACCAGAAGATAGAGTTATCACCACTCCTATCACTTTTGCGGCTTCTGCAAACTGTATTCGTTATTGTGGAGGAAAAGTATGGTTTGCAGATATAGATCCAGATAGTTATTTACTATCCTTTGAAAGCACAAAAAAATTAATTGAAAGCAAGCCTAAAGGCTTTTTTAAAGGAATCATTCCAGTTGATTTTGCAGGACTGCCAGTTGACTTAGAAAAATTTGAAGCCTTAGCTAACGAACATGATTTATGGATTATTGAAGATGCATGTCATGCGCCTGGAGGTCACTTCACAGACTCTAAAGGAGTCATCCAAAAATGTGGGAATGGCGCCTATGCAGATATAGGTATATTCTCTTTTCATCCAGTGAAACATATCGCCTGCGGTGAAGGAGGGATGGTAACCACTAACTCTGAAGCAGTATACAAAAGGTTATCTTCTCTTAGAACACATGGTATTACCAAAGAGAATATGAGCGAAAATCATGGTGGTTGGTTTTATGAAATGCAGGAACTTGGCTTTAACTATAGATTAACCGATATACAATCTGCACTTGGGATTACACAACTTGCAAAAAACAAAGAGGGTGTAGCAAAAAGAAATAATATTGCAAATAGGTATAAAGAAGCGTTTCGAGGGAAAATAAAATATCAGAGTTTGGGAGAGGGTAATTTAAATGCCCACCACCTATTTGTTATTGAAGTAGCCAATAGAAAAGGGCTGTATGACGCTCTTAGAAACCATAACATTTATGCACAAATTCACTATATTCCAGTCCATACATTACCTTATTACAAAGAGATTGGCTACGGAAGTGCAGATTTAAGCAACGCAGAAAATTATTATAAAGACTGTATTAGCTTGCCAATGTATCCTACATTAACAGCACAAGAGCAAGAGTTTGTAATAGATAAGATAATTAGTTTTGTAAATGTCTAGTATAGCTATCATACCAGCAAGAGGAGGGTCTAAACGCATTCCTGGAAAGAACAAAAAATTGTTTCTTGGAAAACCTATTATAACATATTCTATCGAAGCCGCTTTACAATCTTCTCTTTTTGATGAAGTAATGGTTTCTACAGATGATCCAGAAATTGCAGAAATTGCAAAACAACTGGGTGCTTCCGTCCCTTTTTTACGTTCTTCAGAAACATCAAATGATCTTGCAACTCTTGCAGAAGTTATACAAGAAGTACTCGCAACTTATAATGGTCTAAACAAAAAATTTGATACTGTTTGTTGTGTATTGCCTACTGCACCATTTGTGTCTTCTGAAATGTTAAGACTGGCATACACTAAGCTTCAAGATGAGAATCTTGAAGTCGTTTTTCCAGTGGTAGCATTTTCATTTCCTATACAACGTGCCTTAAAAATTAAAGACCAACTTGTTTCTATGTTGTCTCCGAAATATATGAATAGTCGTTCTCAAGATCTTGAAGAAAGATATCATGATGCTGGACAGTTTTATATATTAAATACAAATGCTTTTCAAAAAGAACAAAAAATATATTTACAACTAGCAGGAGCTATTATAGCAAGCCCTCTAAAAGTTCAAGACATAGACACAGAAACAGATTGGAAGCTTGCCGAAATGAAATATAAGCTAGATTGATAAAAAAAGTATACATACGTGCAGATGGGAATGCGGCAACAGGCTTGGGTCATTTATACCGCTCATTTGCCCTTATGGAAATGCTGCAAAATACTTTTGAATGCACGTTTATAAGCCGTGACAACTCAATTACTTCTGTTATTCCAAACACCTATAATTGTGTGTTAATTCCTTCTGAAATTTCCTTGGCCGAAGAACCACAATGGCTGCAATCAACACTAGATACAAATGCTGTTCTCATTGCAGATGGATATCATTTTACAACATCATACCAAAAAAAAATTAAAGAAGCTGGGTTTAATCTTATCTATATAGATGATCTAGCTACCGAACACTTTTATGCAGATGCCATAATCAATCACGCACCTACTGTTGCGATAGAAACAATTAAAAAAGAAGTTTATACTACTTGTTATTTTGGCACTAAATATGCCATGTTGCGTCCCTTGTTTCTAGCACAAGCAGCCATACAAAAAACTCAAATAGGCCCTTTAAGTTCTGTCTTTGTTTGTTTTGGGGGTGCAGACCCTTTAGACATAACATTAAAAGCAACCAAAGCTTTGCTAGCATTTCGGTATATAGAAAACATCCACATTGTGGTAGGTGCTGCCTATAAAAACACCGAAATAGATACTCTTGACAAAGGCAACAACAAGATAGTAGTTCATAGAAATATTGGTGAAGCTGCTATGATTGAAGTCATGCAGTCTTGTCAATTTGCTATAGCCCCAGCAAGTACAATTGTATATGAATTATGCTGTATAAAAATACCTATCCTTGGCGGTTATTATGTGTCAAATCAAAAACATATTTACCAAGGACTATTAGCACATCAAGTAATTTTTGAGGGGGGTGATTTTGAACAATATACGGTGGATGATTTTTCTCAAAAGCTTACAGTATGGTTTGAAAAAGAATCAAGCTCACTCATTAAAAATCAAAGCGCATTGTTTGATACTTCTATTCAACATCGATTTAAAAACATTGTGCATTCATTGAGTGAAAATTATCAAATACGCAAGGCAACCAAAGAGGATATGATGCTCTTTTTTAAATGGGCAAATGAGCCAACCACTAGAGCAATGAGTTTTCATTCTGATCCCATTCCATTAGAAAATCACAAAAAATGGTTTGCGAATCAACTTAGCGCAAAAGATTCTTACATACTCGTTTTGGTGCTCCTTAAAAATGGTAAAAAAATTCCTGTAGGAAATGTAAAGTTTGATGCAAAGGGCATCATTGGAATATCTCTAGACCTAGATTTTAGGGGTAAAGGTCTAGGCGCGTTTATTATCAATCAAGGATTACAATTTATAGCTCAAAACAGCTCGTATCCATGTATCTTTGCGTACATAAAAAAAGAAAACAAAAAAAGCAGGATTGTATTTGAACAAGCAGGATTTGTTTTCTCAAAAAACACCCAAGTGAGTAATACACCTTGTTTGGAATATACGTTTACCCTTTAGTACACTATACTATGCACATTGATACTTTTGATCTTTCTGAAAAATGCTTTATCATCGCCGAGCTTTCTGCAAACCACGATAATAATATTGAGGTGGCAAAAGAAACGATTCGTGCCGCAAAAAGGGCTGGAGCAGATGCTATAAAATTGCAAACCTATACTGCAGACACCATTACATTAGACTCTAAAAAAGACTATTTTAAAATAAATCAAGGCACCCATTGGGATGGCGCTTACTTGCATGATCTATACAAAGAAGCCTCTTTACCATGGGAATGGCATGCAGAACTTTTTAAAGTAGCAAAAGAAGAAGGTCTTATTTGTTTCTCTTCTCCCTTTGATCATACTGCGGTAGATTTTTTGGAAACATTAAAGGTCCCTGCGTATAAAATTGCTTCGTTTGAAATGACCGATATTCCTTTAATTAAATATGTAGCATCCAAGCAAAAACCTGTTATCATTTCAACAGGAATTGCTGCTGCAGAAGATATAGATTTGGCTATTAAAACCTGTAAAGAAGCTGGAAATGATCAAATTATAATATTGAAATGTACATCGGCATATCCAGCAGCTCCAGAAGATGCCAATCTAGTAACCATTCCAGATATTATTGAAAAATATGGCGTCATGTCTGGTCTTTCAGACCATACCATGGGCATAGAAGCCCCTTTGGTTGCAGTGACATTGGGAGCAAAAGTCATTGAAAAACATTTTATTTTAAACAAAGATATTGGAGGGCCAGATGCGCATTTCTCTCTAGATGAGCAAGAGTTTACGGAAATGACAAAGGCAATTAGAGTAACTGAAAAATTATTAGGGCATGTAGATTATGCCATGACCGAGAAGAAAAAAACAAGTAGAGAATTTTCACGCTCTTTGTTTGTAGTAGCAAATGTAAAAGCCGGAGATAGTATTACTGCTGAAAACGTAAGGTCAATTAGACCTGGTTATGGATTACATCCAAAATATTATACTGAAATATTAGGTAAAACGTTCTCGAAAGATATTACCAAAGGAGAACCGCTTACATTAAATGATATAGCATAACACAAACCGTTTCCCGTAATGGGTATTGTATGCAAGCATTAAAAGGAAAAATATCTATAGATAAACTGAGTTCTTTGTTCTTCAGGATGGCTGCTATGGCATCTAAGTTTGTCATATTTACATTTCTTTCAAAATATTTTGACACTGAGACCTACGGTATTTACTCACTTCAGGCAACCACGATTACCATTGCTATTTTCATTCTTGGTTTTGACTTTTATAATTTTGCTATTCGTGACATTTTAATTGAAAAAAAGGAAACGGCATCAAAAGTGTTTACGGCCTTTGTTCTCTATGGCGCTACATATATCCTGTTTTCGGGTATTGGATATGCAATTTTTGAACGCATTGATTATTTTGCCTCTTACACTTGGCTATTACTAGCTATAGGAATCACAGAGCATTTCAACCAAGAGCTTTATAGATTATTGTTGGCATTGAAAAAGGTTTGGATTGCCAATTGTTTACTTTTCATAAGAGTTGCAGGTTGGTCTCTATACATATTGTTTAAAATTCTAATTCTTATCGAAACCATTACTATTTCAGATGTATTAATGACCTGGATGATTTTTAATGTAGGGACTATCATTTTTACCGGAATTATTTTTGGAAAGACCATTTTGGAGCATGGTTCAAAAATTGGATTCAATAGTGCTTGGCTTAAAAAAGGATTAAAGATTAGTATGGTGTTTTATGCTGCAACCATTTTTTTAAAAATTATTGAATATTCAAATAGGTATATTGTAGAAGCGGTTTTGGATGAAGCGGCAGCAGGTATTTTTTCTTTTTATTCAAATTTTTCTATGGTTATGGGTATTTATGTAAGCACTATTGTGGTTTCATATGAGCTCCCTGCATTGATTGAAAGCAGTACTAATCATACTTTTTTAGAAAAATTACAGCGTTATAAAAAACTCCTTATGCTGCATTCTGTAATTGCTGCTGGAATTGTTTTAGCATGTATATACCCTATTTTACTTTGGCAAGATAAAACCGAATTTATGGTCTATTGGCCACTACTAGTACTATTAACATTAGGTATGTTTTTAATAAACATTTCCTTACTGTATCACTCCTATTTATATATTAAACATAAAGAGAAAAAGTTACTTGAAATTGTAATGATTTCGGGTATTTTTAACGTCTTGGCAACTTTTATTCTCTGTTATTTTTATGGATTATATGGTGCGGCCATTGCATTTTTACTCACCGCAATAGTATTGTATGCATTACGCAGAAACGCTGTAAAAAGAAAGGAACTTGTACTATGACACATATATTTGTGGCACTAGGCCAAAATCATATCAATAATTTTGAAAGCCTACTTAGGCATCAATGCATAGATGCAGGGACTTATGTATTGATAGCTCCTCATGGGGTTTCAGTACATCATTCTTTATGGAATACTACAATTATTGCCAGTAGTTCTTTTGATAACCAAGCCAATGGGCGAGTTCAGCAAATTTCTGCAATTCTTGCAAAAGCGAAGGAATATAAAAGCATCATCCAGAAACTTGCGACATACAAAGACAATCCTATAACTATTTATGTTGCTTATATAGAGGACATTCTTAGCAATTATTTATTTTTTAGCTATAAAAAAGAGGCTTCAATTGTCATTGTAGAAGACGGTACCCTTAATTATTACAACCATACCCTTACTAATATTTCAGGTATAAGATTTAAGTTAAAACAAGCAATTGCAAAGTATCGTGGCATCCCTTTTAAAAAATACAAAGGGCATTCTAGTGGCGCGTCAGACCCTAGAGTTAAAGCACAGTATTTAACATTTCCGAAGGAGGCATTTGAATCAAAAAAAGCAAAACAATTACCTATTAAAAGCTATGATATTGAATCATTATCAAACAATTTATATATTGTTGGACAAGAAGCTTTTGGAAATGTTATAGGGCAAGAATTATTTCTTCAAGAGCTTTCTTCTTATTTTAAGCTTTTAAGTGAGCAACCTTTTTGCCAAGAGGTATCTATTATTTATTACAAACCACATAGAAATGGTGTTAGAATATCAAAAGATTTTATTCAACAATTTTTTCCAGAAAAGAAAATCCACATGCTTCATTCAAAAAAAACATCAGAAATGCTTTATTTTGAAGAGCTTACTTGTCGCTATATTTCTAGTTTCAATTCTAGTACGCTTATGAATATTTATGCTGCTATGAAAGACAATACTAAAACAGAAGTAACGTATTATGTATATCCTTTAATGACTGATGAATTAACGATGCTATTCAAGAAACTGAATTTTAAATTCTTAAAAGAATAACCACCTACATGACGCTATATTTAAACATATTTTTTGCGCTTCTTTTTGTAGCTTTTACAATTTATTATACAAGGAATAGTATTACGCTAACGTTTTTGTATGGCTTACTCTTTTATCAAGCTATTAGTGTTATTCCATCATTAGTTTATATAGAAGAAGGCATCTACATTAATGAACAAGGTAGGTTTACTTTTTTTACAGGAGCAACCATACTAGCTGTTTGTTATTACATCTTTACGTTTATAGTTATTGCTATGGCCTTTAAGAGTTTTAATAAGCGTAGACTCCCCGTAATTGGATTTTCGCTATATGGCAAAAACATAGAGATTAAACTCCTCTTTGCTATGGTAATAATAGCTCAAGGTCTTTTGTTGGTAAATGCAGCCTTATCACCCTTACCGTTTTTAGATTCAAGTGTAACCCGTTTCACGTATTGGGGTAGTTCTAGACTCCCTTTTTTAAATTCTGTATTTGGTAATACCGCCATCTTTATTCCTTTTGCTCTAGGAGTTTTATTTTCACGCTATAAAAAGTTCTCTGTATTAATGCTTTTTGTTTTTTATGGATATAATTTTATGATAGGACAAAAATTCTCTCCTATTATATCTGGTACTTTCTCTTTTTTATTACCCATTGTTTTTGATAATAGAAAAAACATTAAAAATCTTTTAAAAAAAGCCATAGCACCTGTTATTATTATTGGAACTATTATGATAGGGATTATGTATCAAATTACCTATCATAAATATGAAACAACACCACCCTTTTCAAACATTAAAATTTATGATCCTAATGAGGCCATGCTCTATCGTATTTTTGGTCTACAAGGGCATTTAATTTGGGGGGCAACAGAACAATATGTGGCAGATAATGAAGCTCCAAAATCTTTTAACCCAACAGATCTTTTGTATGGGATGCCAGTGATGATGGATGAGTTTGCAAAAGATAAAAAACTAGTGCTTCTAGCAAATTCCATGGGAGGGTATAATTTCACCAATGCATATCCTGGCATATTATTTAAAATATTCCCGCTTTCATTATCAATAGTGTTTCACACTTTCTTAACCATTGCCTTTTTAGCCTTGATGGGATGGATTTTAAAAGAGTTTATGATCCAGGGTGCCTTATTCCTTTCGGTTATAGCCTATCAGTTATTTAATTGGACTATGTACGCTTTTACTATGGGATATTTTTACAAGGTATATTTTGCATTAAGCTTCATGATAGTGTATGGTGTTTTTATCCATCTTAGAAAAAAACGCCAGGTATGAAGTGGATCATACACCATAAACAAGCCATTCTAGACCATAGTTTTCTAGCCATATTTTTTGTGCTTCCTTTTGTAGATCTTTTATCTCCTATTGCGCTTGGCGTTTGTTTGGTTCTTGCGCTCTTTTTTGGATCTAAAAAAGACTTGGCCCTAAAGCTTAAAAACAAACCTCAACTACTTTTACTAATTCTTTATTTTTTACTTGCAATTATTAGTCTTAGTTATACTATAGATATTGGCAAAACATCTGGCAAAATAGGAAAGCACATTGCATTTTTATTAATTCCAATAACATTTGTTCTTGTAAATCCAAATCAGTTATTACTAAAAAAAGCGAAACATATTTTTATAATTTCCTGTGTTATTTTTTGTGGTTTTTCACTCTTAAAATTAGGGTATAATTATCTGGTACGTGCTCATGAAAGTCACTGGTATAACTTTGTACAAGAATCAATGTACCATAAATACATGCCAGAAGATGCTATGTATTTAAACACTGCGCTTATTTTTTTACTCTTCGGAAATTTTAAAAAATATTTTAAATTAGGTATTGCGTTTTTATTCCTTGTAGTTATTGTTTTTTTTGGTGTGAGGCTAGGACTTTTTTTATATTTCTTAATTCTTGCAATTTATGTTTTTAAAAACATGCGTCTTTTCCTCAATTACAAAACTCTAATTGTTGTAGCAATTGGTGTTGTTGTTATGAGTTTTTTAATTAAGTCAAGCACCTATGTTAACGACAAGTTTTTTGACACCTTAGACAAAATAGGTTTTAATACAGAAAAAAATGTTTCAGAAATTGGCGAACAATATCATGATATCAGTTTAAGAACTAAGATTTGGAATGCTGCCATAGAAGTAATTAAAGAAAAACCTCTTTTAGGGTATGGAGGTGGTGCAGAAAAAACAATTTTAAATACAGTGTACACTAGAGAAAGACTTTATAGTTTACTAGGATTTCATGCACACAACCAACTATTGTCAAGTACTATTCAATATGGTTTTTTAGGGATAGGTGTTCTCTTCTTTATATATTTCTTTAGCCTAAAAAGAATCTTGAAGCAAGGTCATCTTGTACATTGCATTTTAGTGATGCTCATGATTATCTCGATGAGTACAGAAAGTTATCTTGAGTTGCAGCAAGGTACTTTCTATTTTTGTATTTTTATTTCATTAATGGCAATTGAAGAAACAAGAAAACATGTTATTTAATTCTCTTTTATTTTTATTTACATTTTTACCCATAGTTCTGGCTGGCCATTTTTTATTGCCAAAAACTTCATTAAAAAATGTTTTTCTTTTAATAGCATCTCTATTCTTTTATGCTTAGGGAGAAGCCGCTATTTTTTTGGTAATGGTAGGGTCTATCTTACTAAATTATTTTGTTGGAAAATCAATACATTCAAACACAAAAAGAGGTAGTCTTTTTACTCCTAAAACATTTTATTTATAGGTATTTCGATAAACCTATTAGTTCTCTTTTATTTTAAATACGCCTATTTTATTGCTGAAGACTTATCAATTCTGGGCATAAACATCACTATTGAAAAAGGATCAATACTATTACCTATTGGTATTTCATTTTATACATTTCAGAGTATCTCATATCTCATAGATGTTTATAAAAAAATGTCCCCTCTCAAAACAATGTATTAAACCTAGGTTTATACATCTCGTTATTCCCGCAACTTATTGCAGGGCCCATTGTACGATATGAAGACATTTTAAAGAAATAGCATCAAGAAAAGTTAGTGAAGAAGGAGATTTAACTAAGTTAGTTGGCTTAGATTCAATTCCACCCTATTATGATTTAAACCCACACTTGAAATTAAAAGACACTGCCTACAGTTTTGTTAGAACCTCTGTAGAAGATTTACCGCTTAAAGCTATTAGAACAATACAAACCCAAAATTCTGCTTCAACCAAAGTGCTATTCTTTGGAGATTCTTATAGTTATAACTTTGTAAAATTTATGTCATTACACTTCAAAGAAATTATTTATCTAAGAGATGAATTTAATATTGAGATGGTAGAAAAAATTAAACCAGATATAGTTATAGAACTATCTGTAGAACGTTTTCTTTACAAAGACATCTAAGACATTAGACAAACAATTGAATTTCTCATCTAAATAGTCTTAATAGTATGCATTTTATCACTCTTAAATGCATCAAATTTTGTTTATTTGTAGTCTATTTCGTGAATTCATGAAAATACTTTTAAGTTCTATATATCCATATGCCTTTGCGGCATTATTTCTCATTCTTCCGTTTGACGAGTATGTGCGTGCATTACCAAATATTTTGATGATTTTATTAGTGGTGGCTTTTCCATATGTGATAGAAAAAGAAGATTTTTCTAGAATAAAAAAAACGCCATTTTTCTTGCTCTGTGGGTTTGCTTTATTTTTAGTTGTAAATACACTTCTTTTAGAGAGGTCTCAAGAGAACTTTAGTGTTGTAAATAAAGTGCTTATCGGGCTAGTTCTTTTTATTCTCTATCTTCCTGTTAGGGATATAAAAAAAATAAAAAATGCTATTATATTTTCTGCATTAGCAGCTATTTTGTTTTCATTATATAGCGTGGTGCTTATGTTAAATGAAACAGGGATTTTTAATGTTGGAAATCCTTTACGGTCTTCAGAAACATTGATTGTTGATAGGTTATATCTTGGTTTTTTAAGTGTTTGTAGTATTTTAATATCCTACTCAAGCATGACAAAAACATTTAATGAGTACAACAAATACCACTTAGCAAATATTATTTTTAATACATTATTTGCACTATTTATAGTGTCTCGATATGCCGTTGCTACACTGCTTATTATTTTAATTGTAACTCAGTTTTATGGAAAGAAGAAAACGCTTAAAATTACCATTATAGCCATAGCTTTGGCACTCATTTCTTTTATTTCATATCAGCTCAAAGACACCGTAACAAAACGGTTTTTATACGCAGAAGACTATACTACAAATCCAAAATTGGTAAAAGATCAAAACAGCTTTGATCAACGTGAAAAAATTTGGAGTTGTGTTGCAAACATTGCTCAAGAAGAAGGCATCCTCTTTTCTGGTCTCAGCTTTCAAGGCACCAAAGATGCCTTACAAAATTGTTATGCTTATGAAATTTCAGACCAAGAAACAAAAACATGGTTTTTAAAGAAGAGGTATAATACACATAATCAATTTATAGATTTTTACTTGAGCATGGGAATTATTGCCTTGGGATTAATCATGTCTTTTTTTCTATATACATTTTTCAAAAACCGAAGTGATTTTGTAAAAACTACCTTTTTACTTAGTATGTTTTCTCTAGGAATGATTGAGAATTTTTTTCACAGACAAATTGGAGCCTATTATTTTGGTTTTATCCTCATAATGGTTCTTATGGACCACAACTCGTTTTCAAATAATAAAATATCAGAGAAAACGTCAAACTAACATATGCAAAGACTGAAGATTATACACGTATTACATGCTGTTGGAGGGGTAGATGTTTCGTTACGTCTTATCACTCAAAACATAAATAGTGCTTTATTTGAAGCTATCATTATACATGGAACGACAGATACCAAAAAACTATTTTTAGACAATACTGATACTCCATTAAAACAATACGCGCTGTCTATCACCAGAGAAATTAGCCCTTACAATGACTTAAAAGCAATACAACAAACAATCAAAATTTTACGAAAGGAAAAACCTGATTTAGTACACGCACATAGTGCCAAAGGAGGTATTATTGCCAGAGCAGCTTCTATTTTTTATAAAGTTCCTGTACTTCATACTCCTCAAGCCTATTCATATTTAAGCGAGCCCAGAGGCCTCAAGCGTATTGTTTTTCTAGGTATTGAAAAAATTTTTAAAAATATAAATTCTACTCTTTTAGCCTCTTCAAATTCTGAGCGAAATAGAGGCATTCTTGAAGTGAAATATAGAGAAGAAAACGCTTTGCTTTTTAATAATAGTATCAATCCTATTAAAAGTGCGTCAGCAAACATTTCAGATATAAATCTTCCAGAACATTTTATTTGCTCGGTGGGTCGCCCATCATTCCAAAAAAATATTGAAATGATGATTGAGGTGCTTAAAAAAATAAAAGAAAAGCAACCAAATATTCATTTGGTACTTATGGGGGTTGGTGAATTTAGCCCCAACAAGGATCAGGTTGAAAAACTCATTAAAGAATATAATCTTCAAACCAATGTAACAATGATAGCTTGGATTGAGCGTGAAAAAATATTTGCTATCATAAAAAAATCAAAATTATATATATCTACAGCACGCTATGAAGGTCTTCCTTATTCTGTTATTGAATCACTGGCCTTGAGTAAAGCATGTGTTGTAACAGACTGCGATGGTAATAGAGACCTCATTGAAAATAAATATAATGGATATGTTATCAAAGAAAATATGGTAGTTACTATGGCAAACCGTATTATTGTACTTTTAGAAGATGATGTATTAAGGAACGCCTTTGAAAAAAATGCGCTAACACATTTCAATGCGCATTTTAATATGGAAGAAAATGGTAAGAAGCTTGAGGCTATTTACAAACAAATTAGTTGAGCAAAAATTTAAAAATACACCATGAAAAAAACAGTTTTAATTACAGGTGCAGCAGGTTTTTTAGGGTCACACCTTTGTGATAAATTTATCAAAGAGGGCTATAAAGTTATTGCCATGGACAACCTTATAACCGGAGATAAACGCAATATAGAGCATTTGTTTAGATTGGAAAATTTTGATTTCTACCATCATGATGTTACCAAATTTGTACACGTTGCTGGAGAGATAGATTATATTCTACATTTTGCATCTCCAGCAAGCCCCATTGATTATTTAAAAATCCCAATACAGACCCTTAAAGTAGGATCACTAGGCACCCATAATTTACTAGGGCTAGCCAAAGAGAAAAATGCGCGCTTTATGATTGCATCCACCTCTGAGGTGTATGGAGATCCTTTGGTGCACCCTCAAA